>NICF_comb_assmDRAFT_10000021_pt1 | contig 98534 bp, 60 predicted proteins | sample NewIslPassag4_SG_FD_11279 | JGI IMG/M metagenome (IMG submission 11279)
AAAAGCAATTCATATTGTGGCTCATCAGTAGCATTTCCTTGCAGATGTATTGCGCCTGCTTCGAGTGAGAGTCTTTCGACATTCGGATTATTTATGTCGGTCGTAATGATGACCGGAGAGTTGTTCGGGTCATTTCTGATATAGACATTACCACCACCATATATTCCACCACCCTGCGCCGAAAACGAACCACTTACACCTTCAATAGTACTACCATAAATATTAACGCCACGGATGGTTCCGGCCGTTACCGTTCCAAGATTCGCACTAATCGCATCAAGCGACGTCACATTCAGCTTGTCCGCAGTAATGGATTTGGCCGCTATTTTATTAGCCGTAATCGAGCCATCGACGATTAATTCTCCGGCCGCCATACGGTGAACACGAATATTGTCGATATAGGCTTTATTTGTCGTTTCACCGTTATTGTAGAAGCTAATCCATATTTGCAGATAACCCGTACCTGAAGGAACGGTATACGTTCCACTTTTCTTTGTGAATGATGTTACCTTTGTTCCGTCCCATCTAACGACTGAATGCCATGAATTTAATGCCGTTTTCTTGTCATCATAGCGGCGGAATCCGATCTGTAGATAGCCGGTTCCAGCCGTGTTCAAATAGCGAGCTTCCGCTTCAATGAAAAACTGCTGGCCGGGCCTAACGGGGAATATGTTCGAAGCGTACACATCGCTGTTCCCACCATTCCGAGCATCAATTTCAAGCGCACGATTCGATCCGTTTCCGTATTGGAATCCCGAAATATCGGCGACCCTTGCCAAAGATGTTTGCACATAGCCTTTTGGACTGCTTCCTACCGCATCACCTTCAAAATCAGGATTTTCGCAAAGATTCGTAAAATCACCAATGAGCATCTTTTCGGACGTAATCGAACCTGCCGCAATCCGATCCGCACTAATATACCCACTTGTGATCTTTGAAGCATCTAAACTGGAAATCTTAGCATTGGTGATGGCGGCATTGGCAATCTTCGCCGTAGTAATGGCCGCATCTTGAATTTGCGCCGTGCCCACCGCAAGATTTGCAATTTTTGCTTGCGTAATCGCAGCATTTGCGATCTCAGCCGTACCGATCGAACCATCAATAATGTGCGCAGCTCCGATCTGCGCGGTGCCAATTTTGGCTGACGTGATCGCACCATCAGCAATTTGTGCTGTCCCGATTGCCGCATTTTGAACCTTCGCTGACGTGATCGCACCGTCTTGGATGAGTGCGGTTGTGATGGATGCCGTTTTGATCTTTGCCGTATCGATGGCAGCATTCGCCACTTTCGCATTCGTTACGGACCCATCCTGTAGTTCATCCGTTCCCACGGCTCCGCTTGCGATTTTAGGATTCGTGATGGCTCCATCTGTAATCCCTTCGGACCTAACGCCGTTTTCATCCATCAAAATCGTTTGCCCGTCAGCACCACGAACCCGGAAACCGAACACCGAGCCGTCTCCGTTAACATCACCTAAGGAAACCCGTTCGACCGGTGTCGCTTGATTGTCGAAAACTTGGATACGGTTCCCGGTGATTTTAAGTTTGCTATTCGGACCCGAGAGTGTAACTAAACCGGTGTTGATCGTGCCCGCATTGATTTTGTTTGCCGAAATATTGGCGATCTTCGCATCCGTAATCGAAGCATCGGCGATATGTGCTTCTCCGATGGCTGCTTGTTGAATTTTTGCGCTAGTGATGGCGCCGTCTTGAATTAAACCGGTTGTTATAGATGCGGTTTGTATCTTTGAGGAATCAATAGCGGCCGTCGCAATGTGCGCATTTTGAATTTGGGCATTTCCGATTTTGGCACTGGTAATGGCTGCGTTTGCGATTTTCGCAGTAGTAATGGCCGCGTCTTGGATCTGTGCGGTACCAACTGCGAGGTTTGCAATCTTTGCGTTTGTGATCGAAGCATCCGCGATCTTTGCGGTCGTGATTGCCGCGTTTTCAATCATCGCGCTGGTAACTTTCAGATTATCAATGCGCGCGTTGACTGCTTCCAGATCAGTAATATTCGCCTTGTTTGCTTGCAGATTTTGAATGGCTGCATTGATCGCGGTCAAATCGTTTGCCACAAGATCGTCAATCCGGGCGTTGATTGCGTCCAAATCTTCAATGTCAGCTTTCCCGACCCGTAGGTTTTCGATTTCAGCATTGATCGCTTCCAGGTCGGTAATATTTGCTTTTGTAGCTTCGAGATTATCGATTCTCGCATTCGTTGCGTATAAATCTTCAACATTTGCCTTAATTACTTCCAGATTTTCAATTTCCGCATGAAGTGCTGTGATATCGACAGCGATCAAATTGTCGATACGAGCATTTGCTGCTTCAACATCCGCTTTGGCTTCATTTGCTATTTGTTGAGCAATATCCGCTTTAACCTTTGCCGCTGACCAACCGCCCGAATTGTGAAAAAGAATTTTTTGTATAGCTTTCACTTCAGCCGGCACAACGACTTTCACTTCACGATAGTTCCCGAACGTATACGAAAAATTCCCGTTCAGATCGTCAAGTTCCGGCATTTCCGTTTCCAAGACGCGGGCTTCGAGATAGATCGGTGGATCAAAAGCTTCGTCTTTGATTCGGATATTCATGCCAACACGCACACGCTCATGTTCGAGCCCAATGACTTGCTCTAGCGCGGCCGCTTGGACTTCCCATTCCACCGCGCTATTTTTCCGTTTCTCCATTTCTTTTTTCGTAGCGTCCAAAAGCTGTTGCGGTGTGACTTCCGTTCCATCTTCGGGCTGATACTCGAAAATGCCCCAGATATGCCGCCCGGCGTTGTTCCAGCGTTGGAACGCTTCCTCGTCCTCAACATAGATTTTCCCTCCGTTCACGCTAGCGAAAGTCACGATGTTCCCGTCCTCGTCCGCCGGGCCGATGCCTACTAGACGCGTACAGATATTTTCTGTGTTTTCTTTCCGCCGGATCCCCGTCATGTCTTTGCCGAAGACGATTTCCTTCCCGTCAAAAACTTCGTCCGGCTTCAATAAATCGACAATACGCGTGATAGAGCCGTCAGGGTTGACGTTGACCCGAAAACGGAGTTCAAGATCAAATACGCTCGCGATTTTTTGCAACGCGGCCAACGGGTTGGTGTATGTGTCGAAATTGATTGTCCGGCTCCCGGCAAAATCGATTTGGCCCGGTTGGTATCGCGTGTTTGCGAGGACAAATTGAACCGCGGTTTCTGCCGTCTGCCCAGGCAACGTTTGCGGCGGAATAGGCTCATCATTCGCCAGCTCGATATGATCGCCAAGCGCCGACACAAAGAGAATTTTCCCATTTGCTTCGTGAGTGGTTTCCACGCTGTCAATAATAAAAAGACGGTGGAAACCGTCTTGGTCTTGGGCCGTCAATTTGTTTTTGGGAATGATATGTTTCGCCGCCGGGCTGTCCGCAAACATGCGGAATTCGAAAATCAGCACATTGTCCTCGAGTCCTTCGGTCATCTTCGTGTCCCAATAAATTTTCCGATCCGATTGGTTCACCAAGACGTCCAAAATTCGTTCTGTTTGTCGGTCGAGAATATGAATCATTCGCCACACCTCACTTGTAGCGTGGTCTGTAGTCGATTGTAACGACCGCAGCGTCCGAAGGATTCACGGATAATTCTGTTTCACCTGGAGCCAACGAGAAGAACCGAGCGCCGAAATCTTTTTGGCTCATGATTGGCTCGCCGTTTCTATAGATAACCGCGTTTTTGTGGTCGAACTGTAAAATATCGTCTGGATAAGCGATATATGGGACTTCATTTTCCTGATGGTCACGAAGTTCATAAACATAGAGATGGTTGATACTCATGTGATCGACTGGCCCGTAGCTTAAATGGCATCCGATATGGACTTGGATTTGAGCCAAAGGTGCGGTGTATTTGTTTTTCGTGTCAGTAAAAGTATGTCGCACAAAATCTACTAAATTCCCTTCATTATTCACACGAGCCGTATAGAATTCCCATCGGTTCCCCTTTCTCCGAATGTCGATCGCTCCGTAATAATAGTTCAGAGCGCCCTTCTTTTTTCCGTACGTATTCCAGATCATGTCAACGTTCGGGCCCAATTCAACATGCGCCCGGACAAGCTGTGCGTTCGGCCAATAGTCCGCAATGGCTGTTCGGAAAATGATATTGTTCGCGGTATCCAGCCCGTATATTTCTATCCGCCCCGTCCCCTTCGCGCTCGAATGGATTTGAATGAGCGAATACATACGGAAGTCTTGAACGGCATACGGCAACGACTTTTTCAACGCCGGCCCCGCCCATCCGTTGTATGACGGGCCATAGCTTTGCACAACGAATCGTTCTCCGTCCGAAACCATCGTTCCTTGCACAATTCCATCCACTACGCTACTTGCCGCACCCCAACCGGTTGTGGTCGTCATTTTGTCTTGCATAACTGGCTTATCTCCGTCAACCGGCGTCTGGCTGACCTCATACGGTTGGCCAACGCGCATATATGAATCGGGCGAAATGATGTCTAAAAACGTGATCGGCTGTTTCACGTATGCGGTGAAGGTCGGATACGTTTCCGCTGTGCCTTCGTTGTTGACGATTGTCGGCGTTTGGACTTCGAGACTCCCGTCAAACGGTAAATACGCTGTCGTATATTCGTCCACCGTGAAGCCGTTTTGGTATGCGTCCATGATTTCGGCATCCGAACGGGCGATGCGGGAGAGGCGGAGGGGGCCGATGATGGTATTACTGTACTGCGTACTATTCCATAGCGCATATCCGAGAGAAGCCACAGCGTTTAGTACGTCAGGTAGGGTCGGGGTGTTGATTTCAGCGATTTTCTGTCCGTCAATGAAAAACCCAGACGCAGATGTGTTCGCACGAAGCGCGAAGTAGTGCCAACCCTGCGTAGGTGACCATACGCCGTTCGCGGAACTTGATACAGCAGACCCGTTTGTGGTCCTAAAAAACCATATGTTGGTTTGGTTGCCCGCCCTAGAAAATTCGATCACGTTGTGAGTATAATGTTGTGTCGCTGTCGCAAACAGGGTGATATACCGAGTCGGCACAGACGCCAGTAGGTCGCCCTGAAGATACGCCCAAAACTCAATCGTCCACTCTTTCGGATTCATCCCCGCCGTCGGCACCGTCAGTGTTTCGGGCTGGCGGGTGCCGTCCACGAAAGAGGTGGCGTAGGGTTTTTGTTCAAGTTGAGCGGCGTCAACTTCAAACCACTCTCCAATTTGATTGATGCCTTGAATATAGATAGCAACCCTTGCCGCATTAGGCGGAGCAGTTCCGGTTACAGTTATTCTTGTTACAGATGTACCAGCCTTCTTGCTACTAATGCTTTCACTAATATACTGGCTTGAAGAATCTTCCCAAACTAATGCAATGACAACTTTATCTGCGACTGATGCTTTGACATAAGCTGTTGCAACATATACACTTCCCGGGGTTATGTTTACTTTTTGTGATGATAAACGAGTTGGTTGTGAATTTGTTACTCCACCAGTAATTTCAACTCGTTGTGCATAAAGCCCATGGAATAATGATGGCACTCGGCTCACAGCATGGGTACGATTAGAGTCGCCTATACCTCTCACACCAATGCTCCATTGATCGGCTAATCCATCACTATTCGAATCTGTCTCAAATGAAGGGTTGAGAAGAAGATTCGTTGTCCCTTCTTCAATCAACACGCCACCATTTTCCAGCCTCGGTTGATTGGCGGCTACTTGCGTGCCGTCTGACAAATATGCCACGGAATTCCGACTGAACGAAGCAGGCGGTACGTTGATCGTTTGCGTGCGGAGGGGGCCATATTTAAAAGGGTCGGGGCAAATGAAAGAGATAACTCCCTCTCCCCATTCCACTAACTCGTCAAGGTTCAATTCCCCCGTAACTTGAGCATAATAAACCCGATCCGGTTCATCTGAAAAAATAAGCTCTTTCGGTTCGTCGGTAATGAGCCAGGCCGCAAGGTCTTCCTTGACCTTTTGGAGACTCTCGAAGCCTTTCGTATATACCCGGACCGGGATATTGATTTGACGAATTTTTATTTTTTTGCCGGTGATTAGTCCACCTGGGCGTCCCGGTATCTCCAAAATCTCGTGTTCGATCGGAGCCCAGGCTGGACGTTCCAGACCGCGGAGAACCCTTACATAGTCCTTGGTGACCCCATTAAATGAAAAAAAGGCCATTGTTAGCCTCCTCTCCTGAACCGTTCTCTTCGGCTTTGTTGAAATTTCAAAATTTCATCGAAATCATCCACAGTCGCGTAGATGAATTCGCGACCGTTCACTTGAATGGATACCGGTCGTTTTGCCATTTCTAATATGGCAGATACTAAACTGTAGAACCTTTCGGTCGAAAGCATTCCCCCGGTCATTCCACCTTGTACATAGCCGCCACTTGCCATTGCGACTGTAGGCACTAAATTGACGGGTAAATTCGCCCCACGCAAAGATCCACTTACATTTACCGATGGAGTAATAGTTGCGCTCAATGATTCGCCAAGCTTTCTCATTGCTTGTATTGCGGATCTCTCTTCTTTTTCTATTCCTTCTGCAATCCCAGCGGGAATCCATCGCCCAACCTCATCACGCATAATCTTGGAAGGCGAAGCGATTCCGAGAACCTTTTTAAATCCGTTCTTTATTGAGTTTCCGATACTTCTTACCTTGTCCGCAACAGCGCTCGCCATCGAGCCAATTCCATTGATTAGACCCCGAATGATGTCTTTTCCGATATTTTTCAGATTGATTCCTTTCAAGAATTTGATCGCCCGATTCCAAATGCTACGAATAACGGACAATACACTGTTCATGATGTTGCGGACGTTTTGAAGCATACCCCTGAAATTACCAGTAACTAAATTCTTGATAAGACCCAGAAAGTTTGAAAAAATAGTCCTGATTGCTGACCATATAGTCGAGATAAATGTCCGTACATTGGTAAAAATCGTTCTTATTACATTCCACATTTTGGTGAAGTTGTCTTTTACGATGCTGAAGATGATTTTCACGATTTCGACAATCGTTTGCCGGATCGCTCCCCAGATGGTAGCGCCCGTTGATCGTATGGCTGTAAATATCGTATGCACACTAACATATAAGTTTCGGAAGAAGTTGACAATGCCTTTGACCATGTTCATGACAATGTTTGTTGCGTTTTCGCTTAAGCCCTTGAAGAAGTTTATTATCGTAGTCCACAAGTTGCGAACGATATTGACACCGTTTTTAAGCAGGTTCGTGAACACATTCTTTATACCGCCCAGGAATTGTAGCGACATGATGCCGAGTATTAAATCAACTGCGCCTTTTAAGATGCTTTTAATACCTTCCCATAGTTGTGACCAGTCGCCAGTGAAAATTGCAGTAAAAACTTGAATTGCGCCTTTTATGACGTTTAGCGCGCCAGTAATGATATCCTTGATGGCAGACCAAGCAATTTCAATGATGAACTTGACAATTGGCATTACAAACTGTACTACGGATTGAATAAATTTGAAGGCGTTTTGAACAGCTTGCATGATTTGCTCGCCGTTTTCTTGCCAAAGCTGACGCAAACTTTCAAGTTGTGACTGTATGAACGGAATAACTTTACTATTTAAAACATCCTGGACAATCGAGTAAATTGCGTTAAATACAGTTTGGACCGTTTCCCAAACTCCAGTGAAAAAGATTATTGCATTGTTTAAGATCTCTTGACCGTTTTCGTTCCAAAACTGTTTAAAACTTGCAAACAGTCCCTTGACAAATTCAATCGCAACAGAGATGCGATCCATAATGATCATTCGTATTTGTTCAACAATAGTTTGAATTGCGGGTAACCAAGGAGAAATAGCGTCTTTTACTCCGGAAAATACAGTCGCAATCTTGGGTACTTGGGAAGTTACCCAGGAAAAGAAGGCGTTTATACCAGCTTTTAAATAGTCAAACATTCCCGCAATACTTCCCGGTCCACCGAGTGCTTCATCAATAGCGGCAATCACATCGGCCACACCTTTTACAACGGCTGTTTTTACGTTTTGCCAAGATGTGGCTATCCCTGTAGTAGATTTCCTTGCCATTTCGGCAAAGCCGCCAACGCCTTCGTTCAGCTCGATCAGTTTGGAAGTGAACTCATCAAATGTGATGTTGCCCTCTTTTAAGGCATTATATAGGTCTCTTTGTGCGGAAGCCCCGGCATACCCAAACGCTTCGGCTGTTTTATTTAATGCAACTGGCATCGTCTCTTGTAGCGTGCGCCAGGATTGAAGATCCACCGTTCCAGTCGATAACATTTGCACAAATTGTTCCAAACCTCGAGCGGCATCTGCTGAACTTGCCCCACTTGCCAAGAACGCATTGTTTAGTGCTAGTGTGATATCGACTGAACGGTCTAGGTCACCAGTCATCAAAGCAATTCTTTGAGTAGTTTTTGCCACGCTATCAAGAGTGGTGGGTAAGCCTTCAATACCTTTTGCAAGTCTTTTTATAGCCTTCTGGGATTCGTCGGCATCAAACCCCATTGTTTGAAGAACTCTGGGGAAATTGGTCAATGTATCGTACCTAGAAATTGCACCGTCAAGAGCACTTTTCACCATGTTAATAGCCTTTGATGCCAATTGAACTAAACCGAGTGCAGTAGCAATCTCTTTTATCCCAGAAGCGGCTCTTTTACCAGCTACAGCAACACCGCCTAGCCGTTTATCTATATTTGCCACACCTTTGGCGACTTTCCCATCATCTAGTATGACGTCTATTACGACTTTACCGTCAGCCATCCTTCTTCACCCCCTTCCCCTGGGCTTTGAATGTTTGGGCAAGGGTATCGAAAACATCATCAATATTTGATCCTTCATCTTCAAGCGCATATAGCCGCTTCATTCTGATAACGTGATCGCGGTATTCTTTTGTAACCTTATTCGCACTGGGGATTTTCATTGTTCGATAACCGATCACTTCCTTAAACTTCGAATCATCCGGCAAATGTGCCAACAATGCTTGAAATTTTTTCCAATGCAATTTTCCATGCATTTCGAATAGATCAATCTTATAAGCAGCAAAAAAAGAGGCATAAATCAATTCCGCGTCTTTCGTATAGTCCATAATTTTCTTTTGTTGCCCTTGCTCTGGGGGTTGATCCAAGTCAATATCCAAAAACTCACGCAAGACGAACTTAAATAATTCAAATTGTTCCTCAAATGGCTTTTCTTTTAATTCGTCATACTCGATAATGAGGATCTCTAGGCCCCAAAGAACCTTCTCCCATTCTGGAATAGATTTGTCGTCAAATAACTCGAACAACCGCAAAATGTTATCGAATGCCATATCCACATGAAAGATTTTACCTTCGTATTCAAATTGGTCATCGAATGTATCCGTCAGTTTGAATGTCATTTTTGATTCACGCGACGCTTAGGCTTCACGTACTGATGACGCTTTTCCTCCTTGTTCTGTGCGTTGCGTTCGTTGACAACTTCGGCTAAAAACCAAACTAAATCGTACATGTTAACAATCGAACGGCCGCTTTTTTCATACAGTTCCTCAAATGAACCTTCACCAAGCAACATATCAATGACGTTACGTATCAGATGTTTCGTCTTCTCAAAATATTTCTCTCGTTCTTCTTTCGTGAGTTTCATCTCATCAACGTCCAAAAGTTCTTGTACATCCGTTCCTAAAGAGTGAAAGCCCTCCTGATACTCACGGATCTTATCATCACTGAGTTCGATTCGGTACACTTTCCCTGCAATCTCTACTTCCTCAAAAGGTTTCTTGAACTCAAACTTTCTCATAATTCACACCCCTCTTTGTAAGTTAAAAAGAAGGGCCGCCAAACAACGGCTCTATTCTAAGCTTGGCGGCGTATAATTCGGCTTTCCGTTGAAATGAATTTCGAAGCTGATTTCACCCTTGGTTCCAGCATCACCAGATGGGCCTGAGATGTTAGCGATCGTACATTCTCCCTCAAATACTCCGCCATCTGGTTCCGTCCATCGAAACTCTGTGCGACGATTTGGACCTAATTCAAGTAATTTACCGAAGATAAAATCCTGCGCTGGATCACCGTACTTCCGATGTCCAGTGAAGGTTAAGACTAATTGTGCACCGATCACATCTGTTTCTCCGTATCCGTCGCCGTCCAAGTATATATCTTGCGAAAGCTCTTCGTTATTATTTGGTTCAACGTTCGTAATTCCTGCGGCAATCAGCGCATAAGTACCCGGAGTTTCCCCAGGCGTTGTATTAATTTCAAACTTATGCTTATTCATCAATTCAAACATTCTACATACCTCCTTTTGCTAATTCAGCGTGAAAAATAGCAGTATAAATGTATTCGCTTTTGTCTGTCTTTTCTACGAAATTAGGTAGCGTGTAGCATTCGCACTTCACAAAGGTATAACTTCCGTCTTGGCTTGGGATCGCGTCTTTTCCAAGCCCGTCTAAGACATTAAAAATATTTTGTAGGGTGTTATAAGCAGTAAGGTGATCCACATCTTTTACTAGCACTTGAAACGCGAATATGAACGTTTTCTCATTGTCTGTATAACGATCATTCATTGACGAAGGAGTTTGACGGATGGCAATGGAAGAGGGAGCGGTATCCAACAGGCCGAATACAATCGGTGCATTAAGAGTTACGTTTTGTTCAATGTATTCTTTGACACGATCTAGAAAGTCCATCCGCTTCACTCCCCATCAAAATATTTCCTGTATACCTCTTTCACTCGTTGTGTCCAATCATCTTTATATTGGGATTTGGCTGCCTCAAACCATAAGCCTTGTGCATTCGGGTTCACATCTTTTGAAAAATTATACTGGGGATTGTAATATAATCTTCGAGCATAGGGCGTGTTCCATTCAATATGTCCTTCACCAATTCTGCTGTGAAGTATCCCAGATCTCTCTAAATGCCCTTCTTGTTTGGGGATAAAATAGTTGCTATCTTTTAATACGTCTTGATCCAATTGAGCTTGTGCTGCTTTTTTAGCACGATCTGTTTTGGACTTTAGCTTACTCCTATTAAGGTCGACCTTGACATTAAAGCGAATCATACTAGCTCCACCTCGATATGATGAGGTGTTGTTGATAGAGCATAAAGCGTATTCACTTTTTGCACAATCATTGTCTCGCCGTTAAAAGTGACTCTTGACTTTTCCTTGAATGTCACTTTTGGTGTAGAATGAGTCATGTCAAAAAACAATATTGCCCGGTATCGCTTTTCTTCAGCGATATTCGAGAGATTGATGTTGCTGACCGGTTGAACAAGCACATTCTCTAATGTAACGGGCGGCAAATACGTTTCGCCCCATCCACTTCTTTCGGCATATTCCTCATATACGACCTTATGGATCAAAAGAGACAATGGAATTGGCTTAATCATATGCTGTCACTCCCTGGTATAGAAGCCCAGAGGAAGACAGGTGAAGTATCGCTTCCGGAGAAATGCCATTATTTCCGTTATTCGAGGCGGAGCTTACTTGATAGATAAAATTCCCAATATGAACGGAGCTCGGTTGTACCCCATGCAGAGCATCCGTTCCATTTTTAAGCATGTACTCAATCTGAGCACATACTGCATTTTTAATGGCCTGTTGTACTAGTTGGTGAAGATTCTCAAATCCTTGAGCCTGAATGTTTGAACCGGTTAAACTATCAATAACTAGCGAAGCTCTAGTTTCATATTTAGCAAAGTCCTCGCTAGTTAAATGCTCCGGCCAATCTCCGCCGTAAGTATCGAGATAATAAGTGAGATTCACATACGACATTAATCATCACCCTTTGCGACGGCGGCGCTTACTTTCACCCTCCGAGTCTTCAGTCTCAGCTTCCTCAATATTAGTGTTAGGTTTACCCTCCTGAAGCTGTTTAATAAGGGCTTTAGCCTTTTCCAATTCCTCAACTACCCGATTGTATTCTGCAATCGGTACCATACGACCGCTTGTTGCTCGTTTAACTACTTCTCCTCGGTCATTGATTTGATCGTATCCTTCACGAAGATAATAGGACAAGCGTTCTTCAGGTACATAAAGCACCTTATTGTCTTTCTTTACTCTTACTTTATTCATAAAATAATATCCTCCTTAAAAACTTGGATTAAGAGGGCTCGTTTGAGCCCCCTTAAAAAATTATCCTTCAACTTCATCTGCCTCGACGTTCATTTTTACTCCGTCTGCTTTAGCTGCAATCAGGAATACATCCCAATATTTTCGTTCGTAGTACAAGTATTTTCCGCCAGTACGAGCGGACGGTTCATCTAAGCTGACAAACTCATATTTTTGCGGAGCAATCACAGCATCCGGATGTACCAGAATCATATTGATTTGCTTAGCTGCAGCATCCGGCACAGCACCGTCCGTAAAGTCGTAAAGTGTTTTCATTCGAGAAGATGGTACGCGTTTAATCATTACATCATCAAGCGAGTATACGTTACGATTGACCGTTCCGTTAGACGCGGAGCCGCTAATAATATGCAAGCGTTGCATCTCTTGAGCTTGTTTTAAAAGTTTATGAACCGCTGGGGTAACGTATAAGATACGTCCCTCTTGCGGTACTTCAGCATCGTCCATCTCAGCCATAAATTGGTCGAATACCGAGAGAACGTTTGTAGCATCTAAGGCGGTAGTGTCAACAGTTTTCCCCGCAGCCAAGTATTCAGCGTACAATTTAGAAGCCATGTATTTATCCATCTCAGGGATCTTTTGCTCATCATTAAACACTTTTGTAATGTTGGCGATTGTTAACGCCATATTCGTTTCATCCACATCTTGGGGATCTACCAAAGTGCTGAACTCACGGTCGTGTTGTAACGTTTTGGTCTCCCATTGGTTATCAGCACGACGGGTAAATTGCGTCATTGCATCGCGATCAACGTCTTTAAATCCGCCTACCGTAATTCTCGGGATTTGAATTGTTTTAGCGCTAGTCCATCTAATGGTGTTATTGTTACGGGTATTATAAAGTTCGAAGAAACTTAATCCTTGTGCAAATCGCTGTTGTAAAGCCTGAGCATAAAGTTCGGCATAGTTTACCGGTGCCATACACTAACTCCCTCCTTAGATTTGCTTGAATATATTAATCCATTTTTCAGCTTCCGACTGAGATTGTTTTTGGTGATTGCCAGAAGAGAACTTCGGCTTCTTTTCATCTTCAGTCGGATCACTAGCCTGTTTAAACTGTGGGTATTTTTTAAGTACTTTCTGAATAGCTTCGTCAATCGAAGTGTCTTCGTCCACAAGGTTGTTAGCTAAAACAATCACATCTTCTAAGCTGTCGGATCTTACTCCTGCTTTCAACGCAGCAATTTGTGCCTTAAGTTTGGTGTTTTCGGTTTGGAATTCTTCCAACTGTTGTTCCATTTTCTTAAATTGTTCGAGCTGTTTTTCTTCCCGGGATTTTTGAGCGTCTTGCCATTCACGGAATTTTTGAAGGCCTTCTTTTGCGCTTTCGAAGTCTTCAATTCCTAATTGGCGAAGAAGGTCTTCTTGAGCTTTTCGTACCTCGCGAGTTACAATTTTGTTGACCTTCCACTGAGGAATCGGTTTCTCATCATCGTCATCGTTGCTGTCGTTCACTGGAGGATTGTTTTTCGGCGGTTTGTTGTTGCCTTCTTGTCCACCTGCAGGCAGTTCATTGCTCGGTTTGGAAGCGCCTTCATCTGTTGGTGGTGTTTGTCCTCCGTCTCCTTGATCCTCGCCTTCACCAGCGAAGAATTGTAAATCTAAACGATAACGAAGTTCTTCCTCCCCGAGATTTGTTGCCGCTCGGTCGGCGTTTTTCAATAATACCACTTCCACACAACCTCCCGAATTTTAGGGTGTTCTCTCGTTCTATTTAATGCCTGAACGAGTAAGAGGCAGAATTAAAAGTCCCCCTGTTTTTAACCGAACAGGTACGGTGGTTAGTCAATTCGCAAAAAATCACACTACCGTTCAATAGGTATTATAAGACAAAACTCACTATATGTCCACAGGAAAATTTAATTTTTTACTTAAATTTTACAATCGCTTAGCGGAGCTGTCCATATCTCTCTAGCACAACCTTTACAACTGATCCTTTCATTCAAGTGCGCGAACCAAAAAACTTTTTCTGGCGACCGAGTTAACGTCCACAACAAAAAACGGAGTATCCTTAAGGATACGTAGTTTTTTGTTGTGAGGAGCGTTAACTCGCCAAACGCTTGTCGTTAGGCCTTGCGAGGCACTTGCTATAACATGATAATAATGTTGTCACGACACATCGCAAGGCGTAGTTACGGCATTTCTCACACTTGTCATTTCTATACTCCGCACAGTTATTCGCACACTTTTAAGTGAGAGTTTTTCCATTTTGTATAGTTTACATAGCTCTAGCACTCTGTCGCCTACTAGTTATGTATCTCGCACACTTTAAGTGCTAGAGACTGTCATGATAGCAATTGACAAACGGATCAAAACATGTCAAAAGCCATCCTTTCACAGACTGACTCTCCCGCTCCTTTACATATTTTAGGTTGTTTGGGCTCTTAAAAGCAGAGAGAAATTCGTATAAGCATCACCTCCTTTAAAGGTTAACCTCATACAATTTGCTCCCGTTTTCTTCTCCGAGTTAGCCCAGTTTGTGCAATGAACTCTCTCATCTGTGCTTGTCGTAGCCGTACCTTTTGCTTTGCTTCCTGGATTCCTTGCTCATCCCCGAGAGCTTCCATAACGCGGAGCTCCCGTTTTGCTTTCCGAATATCTCGCTCAAGCTTCCGTTGTTGCTGCTGTAGCTTATACATTTTCTCGTTCTGTGATTTGGGATAGGGACGAAAACGTTGCTTGGTTATCCCCTCGATAAACGGATAAATCACATGCCTGCAATTAATCCCCAACAATCCACCGGGATCTCCGTATGAAGTACTGCTCCATGCCGGATAGCGTGGATGAGTACCACTAAGCGAGTAAATCCTTCCTTGGTATGGTGCACATTTCGGGCGAGCACCTAAGTGGCTAGATACTTCGATCAAATCAACACCGTATTCGCTCATCCGTTGAAACTGCATCTCTCTTGCTACTCGACTAGTTGTAGAGCGTATGTTCATATTCAAGTAAGCCTCAACACTCCACTTGCGACCGGCACGGTCTTCTAGCACAGGGATACCAAACCGTGACCATTCTCGTACTGACCCACGCATTGCTTGGTCAGCAGTTTGTACCCCCGCTAGAACCTTTCCAACCGATTTGTTTACTATGTCAAGATACACTTGTTGAGATCCGCTGAGCATTGAGGTATTGACATAATTTAACCTACTAATTGCTTGATTTTGATATGAGAGTAGAATTTCCGCTAGTGCCTGACTAGTAGTTGCCCCTGGGGCAGCCGGGAGAATACCTTCTTTAGCCGCTTGCTGAAGTTGATCTTCGTACTGGTTCATTCCCGCCTTTCCGGCTTCCTCGATCGCTTCCTTTACTTTCTCCGGGGCCATCCCTGCGTACTTAGCAATAATCTGTATATGCTCTTGTGTGAGGTTATCCAACATCGCTAACTGTTCCGCCTGCCATACTACATAACCGTCCGGAGTAAGCAAAGACTTGTTTTTACGCAAGGCCTTCGCGATATTGATTAGTATCTGTGTTTCTATCTCTTCATATATTCTCACAGTCGACTCAGCAAGACGTTCAAAATAAAGCGGGTCCATAGCAATCACTACCTTTATATAAAGTAGGTGAGTCTAACGGCAGTTAACGATTATTCTTCTTCCGTATCTTCCCCTTCTAACTCAGGATCTTCGAGATTTTCCCCCTCAACCTGTGGATTTGTATTGCTAGAGGTTGATCCTTCTAACGGAATAGCATCCACAATGTCCAAATTGACGTTTAGTTTTTCTTCTTCAGCAATTTCCTTCAGTAATAACTCTGCCTCTTCCTCCGTTAGTCCATGTAGTTTCATGATGGCTCTTTTACGAGATGTCAATCGGTTAGTAACAAGTTTAATTTGTTTATCGATTTCAGCATTTTGATCCTCGGCAATCGAGTCATCAAAGTAAACAGTAACCTTGTAATCATCCGGAGTCGGGAATAGCCCATAAAGGTCGGCCAAAATCTTAATGCACTCAATGAGGTCCGTAATTCCTTGCTCAATAATAATTTCATGAGATTGCTTCGACTTGAATGTTTTTGAGTTTTCGCTCACAACCTCAGTTGCCGTTTTTACTCCTTGGCCGTCAAATGTGAATGTACCGGGTGAGAATCCTATTTGAATTGCTAGTATGTTAAGCAACGCGTTAATAGCAGCAATGTGTTCTTCAACGCGGAGCTCTACGGAGTTGTCATAGATTTTTTGATCCTCTAAGTTAGTTGCAGCATATGCCTGATAAATCTCATCATTAGTATCAAAGTACCGTACGAGGTTCCCGTTTTCGTCTGGTACTGCACGAATAGCGGTTGCAGGCACCAGTATCCGTTTTTTCCCTAGACGAAACTCTCGCTGAAAACTATCAAACGCAATGTCTAAAGACTTCAAAGTATTCAACGCATTAGCATAAAGCGGAATTCCGAGCGGACTAGTCATATCGATATTATTTGCTATGTTCGGCTTAAAGTATACGAACAGAGGCCGCTCTAAGTTTTTGATCACAACTTCGGGCTCAAGATCGGGATAGAGTATGCTAAGATCCACTTGTACGCCAAGCTTTCCCGGAATATTGCTTTCGAATAGTTCGTTTTTAATGACATATCCATTTACTTCGGGTTCACGTAGATGAATCTCAAGATGTGTATAGTATTTGTCTCCCTTACGAGTTTGGGATTGGAATACTCCTTCGAAAATGCCTTCGTTATCCCAGCTGATCGGTATAAAGCAGTCCGCTGTCACATAGGAGAACTTGATTTTTCCGTCCTCTACATATGGTTTGATGACCATGCCTCCGAGCCCGAACATGTACTCAAGATAATCTTGGAATTTAGAGAAAAATTTGTTTTGTTCAAATACCTCTTCCACTAGTTTGTTGAAGTTTTGGTCCGAGACGCTAATAGAACAACGCTCGTTGAAGATTATCGAGGCCATTTCCTGTGCAACCACTTTGGCCATATTCATTGTGGCCATGTCTCGTTCACGAGTGCCATCCACAGTGTAATATTTTACGCGGTGCCACTTCGGATAGTACCCGCTATAAATAGCCTTCCACATTTCGATTTTTTGCAAAGTCTCGTTACTTATAGACAATGATCTGTGGTCTAAAATTGAGTTAAGCTCTTGAATAATGCCCACCTTGGTGAGCCACCTCCTTATTGTACTAGCGATAAAGCCCATTTTATCACCACCTTAAGCATTGAGCCGCAACTTAATGAGGTTGGATACAACGTAGTATTGAAACGCGTCACAAGTATGATCATCTACTTTTACTACTTGCGGCTTTTTACCCTTCTCAAGAGACTTGCGGTCCCATTGATATTTCCGGTGTTCTTCAATAAAGATTTTGTTGTTTTCCGTATCCAAGTAGTAGAATCTTCCTTGTGCAAGTAAGTCGGTCACATAATCAATCATTGTTACCTTATCGGTCTTTGCGACCGGCATTAAGATACGCCCCCAGTCACGGTAAATTTGGTTCCGTAATGCTCCCTCAGCAGAGTCGATAACTTCGGTGTCGATTAGTACATTCGGATATTTGGCCTTCAGTTGATCAATAAATTTTTTGTAGTCCTGAGACAAATCTGACGGGGCTTTTTTGTTCACCTGGTGTTCAGGGTCATAGTAATAGGTGTCTAGCAAAATAACGTTTTGTTTTTTCGTTAATCCGAAAGCACAGTAAGCAGTAGCTGACACTTGGTGCCCGCCGTCTACTGCAATATCAATTAGTGTCAAACTATCGTCCTCTGGAATGTTTTGTAACGGCTTAAACAACTTGATATTGTAAATCAAATCACCGAGACCAATGACCTCTCCAAGGTACATCCAACGCCAATAGTCCGGGTCATTTTCACGGTAACGTTCTATTTTGCGGAGCAATTGCTCTGAAAGAAATCCTTTTTTGTCGTCGAGGTACGTCGAGTGATGTATAAAATAATCTGGATCGCTTTCCTTGTCTTTTATCCACTCGTTTATCCAAGCGTATGGATTCCGTGGAGGGTTGTATGAAAAATAAACTTTAACCTCTTTGCCGTTATCCAAATCTTGGCGAATAAACGTATCTTCTACAGTGTCAATATCCTCGACACCGTCAAACTCCGCTAACTCCTCAAACCACAGAGCCATGACATAACCCTTGGCGATTTTAGCTGATTTTAGCTTTACTGGATCATCGCATCCATAAAAGTAGAATGCGGTTCCAGTCGGTTTGTGTATAATCTTTAACGGCGATTCACGGAAGATGAATTGATCCTGTACCTCGAGCATTAGAATTGCCCACTGTATTTGCTCATATACGGAAGTCCGTAAGTACTTAGCTACCTTCCGTAAAACGACCACATTTCCTAGCGAGTCCTCGAGAAAGTCCTTCACTAGCTTTAGACTAATAACCGATGACTTGAAAGAGGAGCGGCCGCCCTTAGCAACGATATGACTTTTGTCAGTGGTCCACAGTGAGTAAAAGTTCTCGTTTATTAAGTCAGTGATCTTCACTATTTTAACACTGGACTTTTTATGGACCGGTTCGTCACTGCTACTATAATTGACCTTCCTTGGATCTTTGGCTTTTGTAAAGTCTACTAACAAAACACGGTCGTCTATCACCTCTATAGGCTTTAGTTTCTTGCGTTTGTGTAATGGAATTGCGGCTTTAGGGAGCGGAATGCCCACCGCTAACACCTACTTTCTGTCGAGGCCTCAAGATTCAGTCTCGGTTGTCTCGTTTTCGTTGGACTGTTGCTGTAATGCTTCCTTCATTTCCTTTTCGTTAGAAACAATAATTGTTTTAGTGGCATTTCCTTCATTAATCTGGCTAGCAAGTTCTGCTTTCAGCTTACGAATCTCAGTACGGATCTTTTGGATATTAGCTTGCATCTGACGTAACCGGAGTTTGCGTTCGTCATCCTGGTGCGTAAGCTCCACATACTGCTTAATAAGTGAGCGAAGCTCGGACATCGCTTTCGACTGTGCATTCAGGAAAGCAGCTTGACGGTCCCATGGAAACTGAATCTCGTATTCAACTTCCTCCGAGTTAACGGTATTCCGTACTCGTCGAATGTGCTGAATGATTTCTTCACGGTTAGCAACGTACATAATCTTCTGAGACCGAAGGATTGTTGCGTATTGTATTTTGATTTGATCCCACAATATATCCAGCGGATCTTGTTCATCGATAAAGTCCATCGCTTCCAAAATGTCCGGCGGAATTAGTTTAGAGAACAGTCCGTGGCGTATGTTGTTGGTGTTTCCAAGCGGAGCTCCTCTGCGGTGATGTAACTCATACGGTTGTTGCAAACGAGTCCAGTTGTAGCGGGCTCGCCATTGCTTTACCCGTTGCACAGAAACGCCGTACTTCTTTGCGATCTTTCTTACTGCCATTCCTTTTTGGAAGTCTTTTTCGGCTAGTATCCGTTTCTCTTCTAGTGATAAATGCTCAAGGCTCATGACATCACCCCTTTTGTATATAATCCTCTCAGTGGGATTTGTTTATTACAAAAAAGAAAGACCACTGATTCGATCAGAGGCCTCTATAAAATAAACCCAGAAGGAGACTCGGTGGAGGAAAGCCCGCATGTAGCAAAAAAACACTGAGCCTTCCATAGATAAATAATAAAACATTTTGAGCCATTTGTAAACAGGCTTTGTAAAAAAGTGAGCGTTTGGTTAATCATTCACTGGTTCGTATGTTTCGGCAAAAATATCCGGCTTGCACGGATAAAACTCGCCCTTTATTCCTTTAACAATATAATCCCCAATATTAGCGGTCATTACACCTTCTAAAGTGTGGATTTTGATTATCCCTTCTTTTGGATAAGTCTCATGAGAGTAGTCCCCCAATAAACTGGTCTACTTCAAGCCAGTTGTCTCCTTTCCACTGAATCGCTTCCACAACTACCGGCTTTTTACGATAATATTTTTCCGCCATAGATACGCCTCTTTCATTCTGTAAACTGCCACTCCCCGGAGCTATTTCTAAAGTAGAAGAGTGAAGGTTCTCTCAGGGAACGGCAGTGGATAAAAACAAGAGTTTGGTTTCCTATTAACTGTAGCTACCTTTAATCCCTCTTCATACCCAGCATAATATTTATTAAATGTTTATCTATAGAATTAATCAATATAATTTCATAGGTGCTAAAACGAGTTAGGCATTCAACACATTCCCTTCGGCGACGAATACCTTTTGATGTGCTCCGGCTGTCGATCACTTTTGTTTTTGATTGGCAGATAGGACATTTCATAATAGTTACCCCCTTAAGTAATGAATATTAAAGGGCCCAAATGAGCAAAATAACTGTTGTAACAAAAAGTAGAATGTCCACAATCATTAATCCAATAAATAACCTCTGTATCCATCGTTTATAATCGCGGAGCTTAACTCCAACAAGTAATGAGCATGCAACAAAGGTTACAAGAATAACTGTCAAAGTTAAAAATAATTTTCCTACAATTTCAACTGCAGCTAACATAATAACTCCTCCCACTCTTTTATTAATTAGACCAGTCGGACCAATCATAATACTTTCTTGGATTTTGTTTTCGGTAAGTAAAGCGATTATCCTTCATCTGCTGAGGCCCGAAAGTCTTGTTCGTCCGGTCGGCTTTCTCTCCTCCGCCACCTTTTTTAACTCCTGGACGGTGTACTTCCTCATGATAAACTTCACACCAATCCTTTAGGCCTTTTTCTACTTGTTTTTGGGCCAGTTTTTCCACACGGTGGATTTCATCTTTCAGGCTCATGCTGTAGTCTAGCCCGTTAGGAGACATTGCTTTATTGTAGTCTGCCGCTTGCTTTAACTGCTCCAGGTAACGAAAAGCATTTTCCTCACGGGCCCAGCACTCAGTATCAGGATCATTCCACAGGTGAAATAGTTGATTAAAAACGGTGCACTGCACGCCATTGTATTTCACGCAGGTACTGCAATATTCGGCGGCCTTTTTAAGTTTTTCTTTGCTCATCCGTTGCAGAGCCCCCCTTCAGTTGTTGTATAGTGGTTGATATAATTTATCTCCGCGTTTGTGAGTTTTGGTAAATCTTATATAGGAAACATTTCCTGTTTGGACGAAGGTTGTCCAGAGTGGTGTGTTTTGTTGTTTTTAATTTTAAGGCAAGACCACTAAAAATCTATACCTAAAAATCCCATTATTTAACAGTTTACCCCCATTTTATGATATAATAGTTGTAAGTATCTATTATCAGTAGCTATTATCAGTAGCTATTTATTCTTTTTAATCAACTTTTTAACCTCTTTTTCTGCGGGAGTCCCGATTAATGCCACCTTATGGGACTGCCCCCTTTTTTGTGATTCGTATATAATCCATTTCGTACCATTATAATGCTCCAACGTTGCTTCGACTTTTTCCTTACTAAAAGAAACAGCCTTGTGAATGTCCCGTTTGCTAACAGGCCGCTTCGAGTTTTTCTTCAGGTAGCGAATGATTTTGTTTTTTACTTCAACTCGCTCCTTCACAGTAAAGCCTTTTTTCTTCTTTCGTGTTTTTTTCAGGGAAAGCCTACGATTAAGCTGAGCTTGGTCCTCGTACTCGTAAATAGTCTTTCTTATCTCACGGACGGATTGTTTAACGTATTCCTGAGCTTCTTCGTCGTCCAAAAATTCTATTTGAGATTTTATTCCTTCAGTTATTAAAAAGGTTAAAAAGCGGTTACGGCTGCCGTCGAACTCAAAAATAGTTCTCAGCTCGTCCAGTTTTAAAGCTACTTCTTTAGGAACTCTTATTAATAATCGTTTAAAATTGTCGCTCATGGTTATCTCCTTTCGTATTATTTATTTCATTAGATAATTATAACATAAGGCTTTTGTTTGTCCATATAAAGTGTGCATTTTGATAGTGTCAACTTTATAATCCCACTCACATACTCTGGTTAGAATAAAAGTGTGTATTTTAGGTAGTGACAACTTTTTGTCTCAGTTCACTTTGTTATTTGTTAAAAGTGTGCGGAGCTCGTTTGGTGCAATTACTTAACTTAGCACACTTCAGAAAATGTTGGTGAAAAAGTGAGCGAAAGAGTCAATTGCCTACATGACATGGTCTCACACTTTTTTTCATTTGAAGTGTGCGGACTCAGGTTTTGTGTAGACTACGGAAAACTCTCAGTTTTTTGAGCCGTTTTTGGCCATTTTTTAATAAAAAAATCATTAAATTTCTCCTCACACTGGCACTTAAAAATGCTGTAACAAGGCCTTGCGACACAGTGGTGACAACATTTAAAGTGTGCGAAGTACAGTCGTAGCACATGCTCTCGCAAGGCCTCGTTGACAGATTTGGGCGCGATACACTCCTCCAACGGTACTTTTAGGACCCTTTATAGGGTCCGTTAAGTACCGTTGAGGTGTATCGCGGGTTCTGCTGGATAAACTGTGAGTTTTGTGATGTGTTGTCATGTGAAGTGTGTATTTTCGTGCACTTTTTGTATAGTGTGCGAGATCCATTTTGTCTAGTTATCAGTTCCGCACACTTTTAAAAATTCCCCTTTGTAAGTGTGCTGAGCTGTAATGTTGACTCCACAGCACAAAGCACTTTACTCGATACTCGCCCATTCTTCTTCGCTGTTGACTGTGACCAAAAGATCATGTCCATGTGGAGTAATGATTCTCAATTGGCTGCCGACTGTGTCGATAACCTTCATGCGTGTTTCAGGAAATAACAGGTAATAAACATTTTCAACCTGATAATAAATTGCTCGCTTCACAATCAACATTCTGTGAACAACCTTCTTCATAGTTTTTACGAGATTTAACGCGTACGCTCACTAGGCCTGTTACTATTAGCGCGTTAAAACAAAGGCCTCTACGCGCCTTCTAACGGCCTTAAACGGCCTGCTAGTATATAGCGCTCCGCGCTAAGCTGCGCTGAACTCTAGCTAAACTCCGGCTGAACTCCCGATCCGAACTACGATCGACTCCGAGACCCTCAGTAGGCCAAACGGGCCTGCTAAACGGGTAGGGGAAAATATAATAAAGAAAAGAAAAGAAAAATGCGGAGCATATTATGTTCCGTGGAATTTTCTTTCCTATTTATATAGCAACTATAGATCCTTCATTCGTCGATGTGGGAATTTTTGCAAAAATCTTCAAAATACCCATTTAGATTTTGTGGGATTTCGGTTATAATAAAAATGTAAATAAATTAATTAATCAAACCAAGGAGGAGATTCGGATGGAAAACAAAAACTACTTCGAACAATTTTATCTGGAACAAGAGGTATCCATAATCGCCAAACATTATAAAAACTTAATGCAACAGCTGCAAGGAGCAATGGAACAAAACAATTCGGTGCTTTACACTAACACGCTAGAACAAATCGTTCAAGCAAACGAGATTCTTACAAAACGAGGTATATTACCCGAGGTACTACAATTAGTAAATCAAAAATAATAAAACGGGGGGGTCCTATCGGACTCCTTTCCTTTTGTGACTAATTTTAAATTAGGGACGAATAAAACAGGCAGAGGGGCGAATAGGGATTTAGTGTAACTTGTGAAATTTTTAGAAAAAGCCCATTTAGATTTTGGAGAAATTCTCTTATAATAAAATTGTAAAAATTAATTAAACAAAAAACCCAGAAGGAGAGAAAGAAAATGTTAACACCGAAACAAGTAGCACAACAATTAGGAGTTACGGATCAAACGGTTCGGAAGGTAGCACGCAAATTATTCGGCAAATCAAACGGTGGATGGAAATTCACCACGGATCAAGTGGAACTATTGAAACAACACCTCGGAACAAAGAAAGCTGCAGCCGCTCCGCTGCTAGCAACCCCGCAAATCGACACATCGGCCCTAACTATTCAACGGCTGACCGACTTCGCGAACAACTGGCTGCAAGAAACTTACGGAATCGGACTGAAGGTACCAATCGAAATCAGAAGTTCACTAAAACGGACTTTAGGGTATTTCCAATACAAGCAAAGTAAGAAAGAACCTATTAAAATAGCACTAGCCGCTAAGCTATTCACTCATTATCCCAAAGAAGCGGTATACGACGTATTAAAGCACGAACTAGTTCACTACGCATTATACATGTTAGATAAACCCCACAAAGACGGCCATCCATACTTCGAGAACGAATTGAAACGCTTAGGGGTGTCCCCTACTAATACCTATAAGGCCAAAGGATTCTATCACGTATACCGCTGCAGCAGCTGCAACCAAGTTATCTCCCTCCGAGCTAGACAGATTACAAAATTAGAAAACTACCGCTCCCGCTGCTGCAGGGCAAAACTAAAATACGACGGTTATCAGGAGGTCAAATAACCCTCCTTCCTTTTTGTGACTATTTTTACATAAGGCATTATCGGAAGAGTATCTCGGGCATCGAAAAGAGCAGGACTGCAGGACCTTTTTTATGAAAGGCTTTTTAAATGGGGATTTTACCTATTTTTGTTTTATTAAATTAATTATATAATAGGAATGAACACGGAACACAAGAAATTGATAGAAAGGAGGATATAAAATGAAAATCGTTCTTAATGATGTGAAATTTATGGAAGCTCTTATAAAAGTCGCTGTTGAGCAAGAAAAAAAGGTTCAGGAGGAAATTAAAAGTGACTCCGTGGTTACGGAATCGCAAGGACGAATTAAAGGGTTAATCTCTACTTTACCTAATGAGTATCAACAACTTATTCATCACGAAATTTCACGTCTGTCCAAAAGATTGATAGAAATTAACCTTAAAGCTGCTAGCACCGTTGTTACTGAAGCTATTACAAGGGCAACGGAGAGGTACGAATGATCTACATCTTATGACATCCGAAAAAATACACTGAGATAAAAACGAATAAGCTGTGGAGAGTACTTCAGTATCTGTGTAAGGGTTACAAAGTCATAAACAAATACAAATAAAGAAAATAAATTAATAAGGAGGTATTTTGAATGGTAGTTACATTAGTTCATGAAAGAACAAAATTAACAAAGCAAGTAAAGGTGGGATTTAGCTGGACTACATTACTTTTCGGCTTTTTCCCCGCTTTATTTAGAGGTGACTTCAAGTGGGCAATAATTCAATGTTTGCTAAACATCTGTACATTTGGACTATCATCATTAGTATTTGCCTTCCTTTATAACAAAATTTATGTGAGGGAATTAATCGAAAGGGGATATAAAGCGGCCGATTCCGGTTCTGAGGCTATATTAAAAGCAAAAAGGATAGTAGTTTAATAGAAGGTGTTGGCGGGAAAAATGGATAAAATGAACATAGAATGGTTTAAAGGGTTTAATGCAGGCGCGAAAGAGCAACGAAAAAAGGATATAGAAAGCTTCGCTAAGCTAATCGAAAATTTAGAGGTGAAAGGCATCGGGCCAACATTGAAAGCTCGAATAATACAGGCCATTAATGAAAGTGTGGGAAAGGAGAAATAAGAATTGTCTTCAGAGAGCCACGTCGATTATCAGTACATGAATATTGCTGACTTTATTTTACGATTTGGGGAGGAACGGCAAGACCGCACCGGAACGGGAGTTATATTGTATTTTTCTCCTCCCCGCTTCGACATTGATTTAACTCAGGGCTTTCCGCTGCTGACAACTAAAAAGATGCATATCCGTTCGATTGTTCACGAACTCCTGTGGTTCTTACGAGGAGATACTCACATTAAGTATTTGCTAGATCATGGAGTAAGCATTTGGAATCAAGACGCTTATCGCTGGTATCTAGAAAGTCTTCCTAAGGACCAAAAACCACTTAGTTATGAAGAGTTTATCGAAAAAGCAAAATCGAAAGGTTATAACTTTTATGGATACCTTGGACGAATTTACGGTGCACAATGGCGTAATTGGATTGCTTTCTCGGAGGGGAAGTTTCGTGCAACAGACCAAATTAAGCAGCTGATTCACGAGCTCCGCAAAAATCCCTACTCGAGACGCCACGTCGTTTCAGCCTGGAACGCCGGGGAGTTAGACCAGATGGCTTTGCCTCCGTGTCATGTATTATTTCAATGTTATGTAAGTGACGACGGTGGATTGAGCTTGCATATGTATCAACGTTCAGGAGATTACTTTCTCGGCGTACCTTTTAACATTGCAAGTTACGCGTTATTAACGCACATGATTGCTCAGGTTACTGGGTATTACGCGAAACGACTAGTAATTACGCTTGGAGACGCACACATTTATAAAAATCACATTGGTGCCATTTGTGAGCAAGCAAAACGTGAACCAAAGCCATTGCCAAAGCTGTGGATCAACCCAGATATTAACAATATCGATGATTTTAAGTTCGAGGATATTGAAATAAGAGGATATGATCCACATCCTGCAATTAAAGCACCGCTTTCAGTAGGCCTTTAAAACGGAGCTTTTCAACTCCGTTTTTTCTTTGTGGTTATGGCGGGGATTTTGATTTAGGCCATTTACAAACCCATTGATTTTGGCTTAAAATAAAATTGTAAAAATTAATTAATCAAATCCTGAAAGGAGACGGTGGAAATGACTAAAGAACGGTTGATTTACATTTTACAAAATCTGAAAAGATATAACGATTGTATGACCACACCTCTTAAAAACGTTGAAGAGTTTAAGAAAATGCAACGCAAGTACAACTGGATAGTCCTTAATAATTATAAGGAAAAAAGAAATCAGGTTATCGCGGTTCTTCAAAAGCTGGGATTTCAAAAGGAAGGAGGAACACAAGGAACTTATTGGAGATACTTTAAACACCTTAATTTAACCGTTAGGTTTCAGATAGGGGAAAGCATCAATAACTATTATGACTGCATATCCTGTTACGCTAACTACCAAATCTTCGAAGGGGAGGTAGAACAAATAACCCTTAGACCTGGGGATGTATTTTACGAAAACGGAATCATGAAACGGATGACTCGAAATGGAGTCTGGACGGGAGACTGAAGAGGGAGATTCACACTCCTCTTCTTTTTTGTGGGATTTTTAGAAAACCCTTGAGTTACTCATATATAAACCCCACTAATAAGGAATGAAAAACATCACACCAAAAACGGATATATCACAAGTCGGATCATCGAACAAACAATGGACCTTGGAAGAGGATACCGCAACTTTAAATATAACCTGAGAGTCTGGAGGTTTACAGAGAAAGGCCTAAACAAACTACGGGAGATAGCTAAAAAACGGAGCTAAAAAGTTCCTATTTTTGCGGTTATGATTGGGGATTTTGTTATTTCCGTTAGGAAGAAATAGTATTATAATTAATTTAACCAAATATTTAAAAGAAGGTGAGATTGGTGATAAGAAAACAAATATTAATCCTCTTTATTATTCATATTATCTGTGCAGTAGGAATGGTGGTGCTTATAATATTCGGATTTCAATTACTCAGTGACATTATCAAAAGTACGGTTGTTAAAGAGTCTATTATTAAAAGTGAAACTGTTAACTTTAAAGAAGAGCCCCGCTATATTCAACAAAAAGAAACAAAAATATCAAGCACTTATACAGAAAGTTATGAGGACTTGTACCTGTTAGCTCAAATTATACATGCAGAAGCCAAAGGGGAACCCTACGAAGGAAAGTTAGCAGTCGGAAATGTAATTCACAATCGAGTAAAGTCTAAACAATTTCCTAATTCAATTAGGGATGTGATTTTCCAAAAAGGGCAATTCCAGTCGGTCAGGAATGAATCAATTTATAATAAACCTAGTGAGGAATCCATAAGAGCAGCTATGGAATCTTATCACACTAATATTATTGGTCCGGCTTTATATTTTTACAATCCAACCCTAAGTACGGATACATGGATCACAACGAGAAAAACGATTAAACGCATTGGAAACCATATTTTTGCCTATTAGGAATCTGCCCAAACCGAGCTCTTATATGAGCTCATTTTTTTGTGTGATTTTTTAGATTAAATTCTTCAAATTTACCATTTTCAAAATCTAAGTTTAGTAGTATAATTAAATTAACAAAATACTTATCCCAGGGGGGGAGAAAATGAACTTTTATATGGTGGAGTTTGGTAACTGCTCAAAAGAAATTAGGGCCATAAATGATCAAATTGCTGTCAACTTCGCTAAGAGGATGCTAGAACGGTGGAATCAACCGGGCTGCAAAGTTTACCGTACTAACCCATTCTCTAACAAACGCCGTAAAGTCTTAGAGATTCAGTACAATCTCTACGACCCTTCCAAACCTAGTTTAACACAGGACAATATTTGGGAACTGATCTCTGTGGAAAAGCCGAAAAAGTCCAAAAGAGAACGGGCTGCTAAAACGGAACGCAAAGGCGAAAAACGGGTTAACCACGCAGTACCGCTTTCAGCAATAGCAGAAAAAATAGGAAAAGAGCCTTCCGCTATCCGTCGGAAGCTCCGCAAATTGGGTATACCTAAACCTGAAGGCGGATGGGGCTGGGATTCCTGGGATGATCCAATAGTAAAAGAAATTTTAAGCTGGAGGGAGAATGGATAATATGAAAAGGGGATACTTAAGAGAAAAAGATGAATTGATCGAGAAACGCATTAAGGAAAGGTTACAATCACACGAAAGCTCAATTATTCAGGACTTGCGCAAACAGGGTAACATACACGAAGCTGCTGTGGTATTTTCTCATGAGGGATTCAATTTCTTCATCGATAATATCTCCCGAACGATTGCTAGGGAACTGACCCCCTATATAGAGGAGGTGGTAGATGAAAAAATTAATCATTTTCTTACCCAACTAATAGAACGCCTAGAGCGGAAGGTTAATACTCCTCCTGCTACCGAAACGGGGAAAGCTACAAAGCCAGAAAGAAGAGTACGGTGGACCAAAGAGGAAGATGATCTTCTTATCAGTGCTGTTAATTCTTATTTACAGAGAAATGGTGGGAAAGTAAAAGACGCTCTCGAATTTGTTCATACAAGAGGTTTACTACAAAGAAGCTTACGGTCTATTACTTTACGGTATTATTACTTAAAGCAACGGGATGAAGCTTAGTACAATCTATTGACGAAGGATTTACGAAATTTTTAGAAACGCAAAAGGAGGATATTCATATGGAAATCAGACTTTATTTTACAAAAAAGGGTTATCCAGCACTTTGGGAAAAAGGAGGTGGGATGACCAACACAGGTTCAGCACAAATCATTGCCAACGCTGACGGTACCGCAAAGAAGCCGGTCTATATCCGCCGAAGCGGTACATTGGCAAATTCAGATCACGCATTATTTATTATATCACCTGGGGATCTGGTAATTCAAGCCTACCACCACCGGAAAGATTTCTCAATCAATATTTACCGGATCGCATGTATTAAAGATGATGAAGCCATTTGCGAAAAAATCAATTCTTTCGATATGGGTGAATGGACATTCGATCCGCCGGAATATCTTTTGCCTGCTATTGAGGCGGCAAAAGAAAAGGCGTTATGTTATCACTGCCGATCGCCGCATTTTACAACTGAATAGGGGGTGAAGCTTAAATGCAACCTAAATTCGAAGCTGGGGACCTGGTAATCATTCATCAGGACCCTCGCTTTCTTTTGCCCGATAATTTACGGATTTACCACGGAAGAAAGGCCAAAATTATCTGTGAAGCGGGAAAGGGCAACTACATTGTCGAAATACCAGAAGGAAGCACGTTTGTTACTAAGGTTATTCCCATTCAAAATTTGGTATTGCATGTGAACCTAAAAACGATCACTGTCCTAGTTGCTTTGGATGAAAGAATGAACATCGTGGCCGTACGCGAATACCCGTATGGCTCACCTCCGACAAAAAAGGATGTCTACAAGTTCTTGGAGGAAACAAACGCAAAATTCATTGATGTGAGAATATTATACACACGAACTGACTAAAGGCATTTACTTAGAGGACCTCAACTAATATAATTATAATGAAATTAAATTTTAGGAACTAAGGAGGAATATGAACTATGATGATTAAAGATGAGAAAAACATCAAACTTTACACAGTGAAGGAAACTGCTGACCGTATCCGTAACGAAGTAGACCCTGACTTTAAAGAACGTCGGTTATCCTACTTGATTCGTCAAAACCGAATTGAGGCACAAAAAATCGGCTGGATCTGGGTTATTCCGGAGTACGAAGTAGAACGGATTATCGAATACTTAAAAGCAAAAAAATCTAAAGCAGCACAAAACTAACAGAAGGGAGGGGTTTGGAGCAATCTACGGCAGACCCTACCCTCCGTATAAGATAAAGTCAGGAGGGTGAAGCTGGAGGATGGACTCAATTAAGTTTCTAACAACAGTTTGGTCAAAGCAAGCAAGACCTGGGGAGTATGTTTTTCTGTGCACACGAAAAATCGATGGCGACAACGTTGAATGGAAAGACCACCCAATTTTATATCGTGGAAGGACGCACCTTAAAAAGGACCTTAAAAAATTCTTTGAGCAGTATGATTCCAAAAAATACGATATTTACTTTGCTCCGCTAGCCTTTAATAAGCCGCGAAGAGCAAAGGAAGCTGCAGTACGATCTATATTTCTGTGGCAGGACTTAGACTATGCCGATCCTAAAAGGTTTCCTAACAAAAAGGATTTATTTCCTTCCATTTATTGGCAAAGTTCCCCAGGCCGCTATCATGCTTTATGGAAACTGGACAAGGTATATGACTTAGATGAAGTTACAAATCTAAATCGTGACTTGGCCTATTATGTTGAAGCAGACAAAGGCGGATGGGATAAAACTCAAGTGCTTCGGGTCCCTGGCACACACAACCTGAAGTACGAGAATAAACCAGTAGTCAAGCTAATGAAAGGTAGTGGAAGGACCTATCGATTAAAAACCCTTCGTAAGTTGGTCCCAGAGAAAAAGGAACTAACAACTACCATTACGGTTAATTATTTGGAAGAGGGTGACCCACAGGAAATACTAAACCGCTACTCGAGTAAAATTCCGGCCAAAACGCTTAAGCTGTTACTTCAGCGAGAAGTTGAGGTTGGAAAGCGCTCTGATGTACTGTGGATGTTGGAACATCAGCTTTATGAGGCCGGACTTACACCAGAAGAAATATTTACTCTAATTAAGCATTCGGCTTGGAACAAATTTCGAGGGCGCAAGGACGAAAACGAACGGCTTGCTAAGGAGATTGAGAAAACAATTAACGACTTCCTGAGCAAGTCCATCGAAAAGCCAAAGGAGCTTGTTTTAGAAGGCTCATCTCTGAAAATAGAAACATTCGGACAAGTAATGTCCAATATTAATACTTATCCTGGATGGCTGGTTGAAGGATTCTGGGCAAGACGTTCACACGGAATTGTTGCCGGTGAGCCAAAGTCATTTAAGTCCACTTTTACGTTAGATTTGGCTATTTCCGTGGCTTCAGGTAGACCATTTTTAGGGAAGTATCCGGTCCTCGAACCAGGACCAGTAATCATAGTCCAAAACGAGAACGCCGACTGGATAATCCGTGATAAAATGGAAAAACTCATTTATAATCGAGGGCTTGCTGGAAGGGTAGATTTTATTAGTAAACGAATACTGAAGGTCGAGTTTCCGAAGGAAATCCCTTTATACATGATTAACCAGCAGGGCTATAGCTTAGATAATCCGGAACACCAGCAAGTAATGGAAGCCCTCATTAAGGAGATTCGTCCGGTGCTAGTTATTTTTGATCCGTTATACTTAATGTTTGACGGAGACATCAATTCGGCCAAGGATTTGAACCCTGTGCTTAACTGGTTGCTTAAAATTAAGAATGAGTACAAGACTGGCGTTATGGTTATTCATCACTATAATAAAGGAAGCGGGGGAAGCACACACTGGAGAGGCGGTCAACGGATGCTTGGATCAACCACATTGCACGGTTGGATTGAGTCAGCCTGGTACTTGCAAGTTATGGAACCTGATGAAAGCCAGGCAGTGCAAGTTGATCAAACCTCGAAAGCCCCCGCTTCCGTTATTATGATTCGGGAGTTCCGTAACGCTGGCTATTATCCAAAAATCGAACTAAAGCTTCGCATGGGAGAGTTTGGAGATCCAACTTATGAGGTCACTGCCGAGGTTTACTCGGAAGAGGAAGTCAAATCTAAGCGACTAAATGTTGACCAAGTAGCTGTGGAGATTATACGGGTTATAAAGACCCTTAAGGAAAATCGAATCGTTCCGTGGACCGAGTTAATGGAAATGATCGGGGTAGATAGTCAAAAACTAATTAAAGAAGCTGCTAGCTTAGCTGCCAAAACGGATACCAACTTAAAAATTACGGCTGCAGGAGTAACCAAGATTAAGAAGAAGAAAGTTGGTTAAAACCCCCATTCTCTATTTACGGAACTTAGAAGGAAATGATATAATTAAATTAACAAAATTACCTAGGAGGAGAGCCGAGGATGACTTCAGGGGGAATTTACGAACTTGCAGTAGCAGTAGTCTATAGGAGAAGAGGTCGAGTAATTGGCCGAGCAATTATTCGCTTTAAAACGGAAGAGCATTACAAGCAGTTTACGAAAGTCTTATCAGACCATACTAAGTTAGAGTTTTATACGATCAATATTAAAAGGGCCTCTAGTCCTAATGGTAACGTTGCACCGAAAGGAAAGCTTTGGTGCCCCTACTGCTCTGACTGGAGAAAGTTCTTTCATGAAGATGATGGATATACGAGATGTGAGATTTGTACTATATCCACTAGAGATTTCTATACTAAAAAGTATAATGTTGAGTTGGGATTACTGAAAAAGGAGGGGGTATAATGATAATTGTAGAAGGAATGGATAACTCTGGTAAAAGCACACTGGCTAAGCATTTAGCCGAGAAATTCGGATTGAGGTATCTTCACTCACCAAGTGAATACCGAAATGATCCAAACAGAATGATAAGTTGGGCTATAGAAAAAATGCTGGAAAGAAAGTATATGCCACATAAAAAACCAGCAGTTTATGACAGATTTTCTCCTATTTCCGACCGAGTTTATGGGCCCGTTCTTCGTGGGGGAACTCCGTATAACGATTTAGCAATAGGGGCTATGGCAGTTAGACTGTTAAAAGATGTACCACACCTCATTATTTATTGCCGCCCTAATCGAGAACGGATCTTAAACTTTGGTTCTCGTGAACAAATGGATGGCGTTACTTCTCAAGCTATTAAGCTTTTGGAAGAATATGATGCTCTAATGGGTAAGATGCAACTGGAGGGATATGACATTATTACTTATAATTACGAGAAACCTGAGGACTATGAATTTGTAACTTCTCTAGTAGGTCTTTACATAAAACAATGGGAGGATGATAAGAAGAGCTTACTTTAAAAACTTTCATAACAAGAGTATTTTCTCAAAGAAGGGGGCTACATGATTAGATCACCTATTAAGTACACCGGAAATAAATATAAATTACTCCCACAGATATTAAAACACTTTCCCGAAGACATTGAAGTATTCCTAGATTTATTCTGTGGGAGTGGTACTGTAGCTATTAACGTAAAATCAGATGCTGCTGTTTGTAATGATATTTCTTTTCCGCTGATTAATTTACTTCGTTATTTACAAAGACATTCTCCTGAAGAGATAATGGACGGTATAAAGGGCTTAATTATGAAATATCAATTGAGCCGAGAAAATAAACCCGGGTTTGAAAACCTCAGAAAATCATATTCGAAGACCCAATCGCCTTTGGAATTATTTACTTTAATTTGTTATAGTTTTAATAGCTTAATGAGATTTAACTCTAAAGGGGGGTTTAATGTACCATTTGGGAGAAAAGAATTTAATGAATTTATTATCAGGAAAAACTTAGAGGAATTTCATCGAGTGGTATCCACCCGACCGTTCATATTTACTTGTGGTTCATACATTAATACGCCATTAAACCTTTTATCGAAGAGGGATTTTATCTATATCGACCCGCCCTATCTCATCTCGAATGCAGTTTATAATAAACAATGGGGGGTTGAGGAAGAGAGAAACTTATTAGCATGGTTAGACCTGGTTAACGCAAAAGGCTTACGGTTTGCTCTATCAAATGTCACACACCATAAAGGCCTAGAAAATGAAATATTAGTCAAGTGGTCAAGGAAATATAATGTTCACGAAATTCAGTCAGATTATTCGAACTGTAATTATCAAGTGAAAGTTAAAGGTTCTACTCGAGAAGTTTTAATTACTAATTATTAAGGGGGAAAGATGATGTACTTTAAAAATCCGCATAATGAAAGTGACATGCTCGTAGCCATTTTTAACCAGCAACGATCACATATGGAGGTATACGCACAAATCGAGGACGAAAACGGTCTGCTTCAAACACCGGATATTCCAGTGAACCTTCAGGACAAGTTTGGGCAAGCCCGTTTAAAGGATTTTGCTTGGAGAATTACGGAAGAGATTGGGGAAGCTTTAAACGACCTGTACTTGGACCCGAACTCACGAAACTATTTTGAGGAACTCTCCGATGTGCTTCACTTTTTAACAGAGTTCACGATTTTAGCCGGTTATCGCCCCGAAGACTTAATTCGAGAACCTGTGGATAAAAAAGTGGATTATCTAGAAGAGCTGTATAATCAAACGGAAATAGCAACGAAACATTTAGACTTCTGGTTCACTTATAATGACATTGCACTCCTGGTGGCCGAGTTTATTCGAGAGCTGTCAATGCTTTGCAACTTACTAAAAAACAAGCCATGGAAAAAGTCAGTTGCACAGGGGCGATTGAAGGAAACGGACCCCTTTAAGTTTAAAAAGCAGCTCATTAATGTCTGGGAGAGATTCATTCATATTTGCTTAACCTCAGGCGTTGGCCCACAAAACTTGTACAGGCTGTATTTTCATAAATCAGATAAAAATAAAAAGCGACAAGAAACGGGGTATTAAAGGTGCTAGTAGCTCCGCAACAGTTTGAGACCTTAGACGAGGCCTTTTATTGGATCAATCGGTCTTTCTTGACTCGACCACATGAGTATGTCCAATTTATCCGGGGAAGTCAGGGATTCTGTGAAGACTTGGTCATCCCAGTAAAACGCCCAGTAACAACTCTTAATCTTTACGAATATGCTTTTAATCCAAAAACAAAATGGAAGCATTTGGTCCGTACTTATATTGATCCAGACGAATACTACCGCTTTTGGGAACAGATGGGAAAGGTTACCGGGACTTCATACCAGTTTCGTTTTAAAAATAAACTGAGCGGAAATGGCCCATGTTTAATAGCCGTTGTATTAAAACGAAACGAGTCAGGGGCACTTTGGACAAGAGCTTCTATCATATGGAGAACGGCTGAGTTACAGCGAAAGTTTGCTGCAGACCTAGTATTAATACACAATTTCTTCCGTGAAGCTCCAGAGGAATGCAAACAGCTAATGGATATTCAAGAGGTAGTACTTTACTTATCACAAGCATTCCAGTCATGGAGGCTTGTAGGTCCTTTAGTTAAACGCTTTTGCTCATGGGAAGAAGTAGATACTAGTCATGATTATGGAAAACGGGTAGTTAGCAATTTTCAAAGAATATACGCTGAGCCTCAGCCTGAATTAAAATTTGCTCCAGCAATAAAGATGCAAAAGTTTTACTTAAAACAAAAACGAGGAGAATTAGGGCACTGCACACCGGAAGATTTATCACTTGTTAAAGCTCTGGAAGAGATTAAGAGGGGGAGATAAAATGTTACGAGTCGGGTATTATGATGATTTTACCACAGCTATTAAGCAAGCCAAACTAGCACTATATCATCATGGGGAGCTAGTAGAAACTAACTATTGGCAAGCAATCGATGTAAGCAATAACGAACAATTGAATATGTGGGAGCTAATGAATTACACATTCTCCTGTCGGGTAAGCCCCGATATTAATGAGCTCCGCGAACAAATCCGCCCTAACCTGCCTTGGGCGGATGACCATTTTATGGAGCGGATAGGTGGACTGCCATTAAATCCTGGGGAACAATATAAAAATTGGCCCTTCTTTAAACGGCAAAAGGAAAATGATCGTCACAGGGACCAAGAAGGCAAACATTCACACACTTATATGGAACGTATTTGGACCCCGGCTTTGGATGGAATTCGGTACAAGTTCGGCAACCTAGATGACGTTATTAATTTACTGCTCCGTGATCCTAATACACGTCAAGCCTTTTTACCAATCTGGTTTCCCGAAGATACGGGAGCTAAAGAGAAGCAACGGGTACCATGCACATTGGGATATCACTTTATGCACCGGAAAGGTGAGATGCACCTGTGGTACCCAATTCGATCTTGCGATTATTTTCGTCACTTCCGAGACGATGTTTATATGGCCTGTCGATTGCTGATTTGGGTTATTGAGAAACTGAAAACGAAGGACCCTGAAACTTGGAAGGATGTTAAGCCTGGGTATTTACACATGCATATTTATTCCTTCCACATATTCGCTCCGGAACGAAACTTACTACTAAGGGAAGAGAAATAGGGGGGATGAGCTTATGCTTCCTGATATTCCTAAGAAGAGGGAACGAGTTATATACCTCCCTCTTCGTATTAAAGGAACAGTAACTTACGTAGACCACAAGAACATTTACCAACACCATCTTTCACCAATCCAGGTTGAATTGGACGAGCCTTGGGACCCTACTTCTTCTCCACAACGGATGATTCGCGGCAGTATGCTCGAGTTTCGTAAACTAAAAAAGAGGAAGAAAAAGAAGGGGAAAAAATGATTCACTTGACGACTAGAGACATGAAAGAGGCATTCCTTCAGCTGAACTTTTTATTTACAACGCGGTCGACAATAGACTATAAACCCTCGCATAATAAGTTTCAAAATTATCACTTCTTGAACGCTTTTAACATTTTACTGGAGGCCGACCATTGTGATACGGATTTGAAGTTAGAGCAAATAGGGTATAAACGTAGAAAGGCCAATCACTTGCTGAGGTCATACTTAGACCCGGCAGAATATAAACACTGGATTGAACTTATTAAGGAAACCACAAAAGAATACCATCGAGTTGATTCGGACATCGTGCTCCCAACTACAAAAAACAGTAAGCATAAAAATGGACCGTGTTTATTAGGATTCAGCTTTAGAAGCCACATTTTCCCTGTGCTCACAGTCTACTCAAGATCAGTTGAGCTCCCACAACCTTGTGCAGCGGATACCATATTGATTGCAGCTATTGGGGAACATATTAGAGAAGAGCTGGATTTGGATACCGTAAGAGTACATTGGTATATAGCTTCTGCTAGACTTCGTTCGACATTCGCTAATTTCTTTCGATTGTTTGTTTACCCATTTGAGGAATTTGAATATCTAAACACTGAATTTCAAAAACATGTGGAAAAACAATGGAATAACATTTTGGCTGACTTAGAAAAAGATGTGAGTTTTTCTAAGCTTGTACGGTTACGGAACGAGTACAAAAGGATTATAATAGAAAGGAAGGAACCGGAACAATACACCGGAACTAAGTATTTTATAGAAAAATTAAAGGTAGGGGATTGGTGAATGGTTAACGAAATTAAACTTGAGGAACTTTGGGGCGATCGAATATCACAATCACTTATTCATATGTTTGCTGCATTACTATGGGCTACTCGGTCAACTTGCCAACGGCTTCAAGTTGGAGCGGTATTGGCAAAAGGAGGGAGAACCATATCCACCGGATACAATGGGGCCCCCTCAGGACTCCCGCACTGTAACGAGGACAACTGCAAAAGTCAGCCACAGTGCAAAAGAACGATTCATGCTGAAATGAACGCAATTTTGTTTGCAGCTCGTTACGGGATCTCTACAGAGGGAACTGAACTTTACACCACACATTCCCCCTGTATAGACTGTGCAAAGGCCATCATTAATGCCGGCATTAAAAAAGTATATTATCTTAAAGAGTATCGAAGCCAAGATGGAATTGAATTATTGAAACTGGCGGGAGTAAAGGTATATAAAATTGTGATGGAAGAAGGTGAGGATGAGCAGAAATGCCACAGCGAAGAGTAAAAGGGAATCCTGATTGCACCGCTTGTGATTTGTATCGTACCTGTCAGATTGTAAACATTATGGGTAAGGGCCCTGAAAACGCTAAAATAATGGTAGTTCTTGATAGCCCAGGCCTAATGGAAGACAACACAGGTAAACCAATCGACGGAAAGAACCGAGATTTTTTAAAACAATTATTTGAGGAGGCCGGAATTAATTGGAAAGATTGCTATATAACTAACGCTGTAAAATGTCGGCCTCCGGCTAAATATTCCATTAAAGTTAGAGAGATTAACGCCTGCCGACAATACTTGGACAAAGAGATTAAGGTCATTAAACCTAAGTTTGTTTTATTAATGGGTGCTACTGCTCTTAAATGGTTCAAAGGAAAGGAAAAGGCCAAAATTACGGAAGAGCACGGAATGATTTTTGAACGTGACAGAACTTATTACATGCCTGTTTTCAGTCCAGGGGTTGCTTATCAGGACCCTAAAAAATTGACGCCTTTAAAAACGGACCTTAAAAAGTTTGCTAACTTAATTAAAGGAAAGAAGGTCGGCAAACCTAAGTTAAACTTCCACGTAGTCGAAAGCTTTGATGATTTCAACGAGATGATTATGGACCTGAAGAAAAATAAGGTTACTTCTTTCGACATTGAGTCCACAGGGCTTAACCGCTTCGAGGGACAAATTACAATGATTGGCTTTGGCCTTAAAAACAAGCAATGGATTTTGCCATTGCAGTTCCCGTTCGGTCGTTTCAACAATCAGCCAGACATTCAAAATCAAATGCTTGCTATTATTTCTGAGGTGCTTAATACAAAGAAAACAGAAAACGGCAAAAAGAGGGTTAACGTTACTCATAACGGAAAATTCGACAACCTGTGGATAAGAAAGCATTACGGAGTTCGGATACACAATCACTTCGACACGCAAATTGCACATTACTGCCTCGATGAGAACGACGGTCATGGACTGAAGTACATTGCACGAATACTGCTCGGGGCTGAGGACTGGGATATAGGTAAAGAGCTGAAAACTTCTAGCGGCGAACTTACTAAAAAGGACGCAAAAAAGCTGTATGAATATTTAGCCTATGACGTTTATTATACACGGAAGCTTTATTTTTACCTGAACGAAAAGCTTAAAGAGGACGGGGCAGTGTACAAGCTATTTAAAAAATTGATGATGCCTATATTCCACGTTTACGAAGACGTTCAAATGGAGGGCGTCTGGATACGGAAGGAAAAGTTCGACGAGGTCGAAAAGCTGCTTAACGACCGAGTTAAGGAAATTGATGAAAAGCTGGAGGAAATTAAGCAAAAAGAAGGGCTTCAAATTGACAATTGGAACTCAGCACCACAAATACGCGATGTGCTATATAATCAGTTGGGTCTTCCTGTGGTAGAGACTACGGATAAAGGCACCCCATCCACAAGTGAATCAGCACTTAAACAGTTACGGGATAAGCACCCAATTATCCCATTGCTGATGGAACGGCGAGGGGTTAAGCAGCAACTGTCGTTCTTTATTAAAGGTTGGAAAAAATGGATGGTTGACAATCGACTTTATCCGAACTTTAATATCCACGTTACAGTTACAGGGCGAACAAGCTCTAATGACCCTAACCTGCAGCAGGTCCCACGGGATAAAAAGATACGCTCGTTAATAGGAGCTCCGCCTGGATGGACCTTTGTCGAGGCTGACTACTCTCAAATTGAGCTTCGGATTGCTGCAATGCTGTCCGGAGATACCACAATGATTAACACCTTTATAAACGGATTGGACATTCATAGTAAAACGGCTTCGAGCCTAAATGGCAAACCAATTGACCAGCAAACGAAGGAAGACCGAAAGTCAGCTAAAGCTGTGAATTTTGGATTTGTTTACGGAATGGGCTGGAGAAAGTTTAAAGATTATGCACGGGATAATTACGGAGTTATTTTGACGGACCAAGAAGCACAGCTTTATCGTAAACGGTTCTTTGAAACGTATAGCGACCTGCCTACTTGGCACGAAAAACAACGCCGTATTGCTAGAATGTTTAAGCAAGTACGAAACTTAATTGGCCGAGTTCGTCGATTGCCGGAGATTGACTCACCAGACCCTTCTAAAGTAGCAGAAGCCGAACGGCAAGCTATTAACAGTCCTGTGCAATCATTCGGCTCTGATCTAATGCTAATGTCACTTATTGAACTGCATAAAAAACTCCCAAAAGATAAGTTCAGGATTGTAGGATCAGTACACGATGCAGGACTGTTTATTGTTCGTGATGACGCATTAAATGAGATCGTACCACGGATCAAAGAAATTATGGAACATCCTAAGCTGCTGGATGTATTTGGAGTTAAGCTAACAGTACCAATTGTAGCTGAAGTTGAAATTGGAGACTGGGGAATTGGCAAACCTTGGGAGCCAGGCCAAAAGATTATTCCTAACGGGGATGGAACCGTAGAAATTGTGGACGAGGATTAACTTAGTATATATAGGAAAAACTTCAAAAATTATTGGTAAAATGGGAGTTTTTCCTATTTAAGTTTTCAGAAAAATTGATATAATTAACCTGAACTCGGAAGGAGGTGAGCCAACCACATGGCCTTCAGACGAAAGCCGAGAGGCACAATTAAAATAGACTTCTCAGCAGCGGTGGAGTTAACTCAATTGAAACAGGTTTCACCGGTAACTATTAAGGACCTGACACACTACGTTAAAATCTCAAACTCTCGGATTAAAAAATGGAACTCCTGCAAACGAGCCCATCATTACGCTTTTAATGAAAAGTTGGAAAAGAAATCTCCTCCATCCTCGCTATATAAGGGGAAAATTATCCACGAATGCATTGAGGATATGATTTATGGTCGAGATTGGAGACCAACCCTTCAAAAATACATTGACGAGTACAATAAGATGTTCGAGGAGGAAAAGGAGCAATACGGCAATCTTCCTGAAGACCTAACCACAATTTTGGAAGGTTACGAAAGAATGTATAAAGACGATGGGCTAACCTACTTGGAAGCTAACGGAAAAAAGGCTGAACATGACTTTGCCATTGAAATTGGCCAAGAGCCATGTTTAGTCTGCCGAGGTTCCGGAGAAGTTACAGCAGGAGCTGTCTGCAACGTTTGTAAAGGCGAAGGTTGTTCCTACTGTAATGACCTTGGGCAAGTCTCAGAAGGGGGAACCTGCTCCTACTGTGGTGGTGAAGGAACTCGGGGCATAGCTCTAGTAGGTAAAATCGACGCAGTTGCTCAGGACCGAAACGGTCGGGTTTGGCTGGTCGAACACAAGTCCTTTAAAAAGCTTCCTGACGAGGACTTTCGTTGGACGAACCAGCAAGCCACAATTTATGCTTGGGTAATGCCACAAATCGGTTTCCCAAAACCTGATGGAGTTATGTGGGACTACATTAGAACTAAAGCTCCGACAAAACCCGAGCTTTTAAAGTCAGGTGCTCTCTCTAAACGAAAGAATATTGATACAACATACGAAACATATTTAAAAACTATTGAAGAGCACGGATTAGATCCTGCCGATTATGAAGATATTCTCGAGAACTTGAAAGGTAACGAACATAACTTTTATCGGAGAATATATCTCCCTATCCGGGAAAACATTATTGAGCCCGTTATTCGGGATGTTATTAATACCGCTAAAGAAATTTACTACCTTGGGGAGCTGTTAAAAACACGCAATCTCGGAAAGGATTGCAAAATCTGCCCATTTAAACAGTTATGCCAAGTAGAAATTATGGGAGGTGATGTTGAGTTCATTAAAAAAACTCAATATCGCCCAAGCACGTATCACGTAAATGTTGAGGAAGGTGAACACGTTGACGAAGAAGAATAACATGGATTTTTCAGATATCGAAAGCCGTATAGTTGGAGTATCCGAAACAGTCGGAAATATTTCAGCTGTGTTTTATGGCCGCTCAGGCACAGGAAAAACTACATTATCGGCTTCGTTCCCGAAGCCAATTCTATTAGTCGATATTAAGGAGCAGGGGAACGATTCCATTGCCGATTATTCAGACGATGAGATTAAGGTATTCCCCGTAGAAACCTGGGACGACATTGAACAAGTTTACTGGTTCTTAAAATCTGGCAACCATTCATTTAAAACTGTGGTTCTTGATACTGTTACTCAAATGCAGGACCTTTGCTTAGCACAAGTTTTAGAGGATGAGGGAAAGGATTTTGCTACCAAGCAGGTTTGGGGTACAGTATCGGGATTGATGAAAACTTGGTTAATTAACTTTCGAGATTTATCTGAAGAAGGTATGGACGTAGTTTTCATTGCACAGGAACGCGTCCACGACTCGGAAACTGAGGATGAGGATAATGAAGGACAAATTGATCCTACAGTCGGTCCTCGCTTAATGCCATCAGTAGCTGCAGTTTTAAACGCTTCTGTGAAGGTTATCGGACACACATTTATACGGGAAGTGGTCAAACGTAATTTAGACAGTATTAAACGAAAAACTTATTACTGCTTACGCGTAGGTCCTCACCCGTATTATATAACGAAGATTCGGAAGCCAAAAAATACCGAATGCCCGGATTTTATCACCGATCCCACTTATGATAAGATTATTGCTATCATGAGGGGTAAATACCCAGCTAATGAAGCTGAGAAAAAGAAGAAAAAGAAAAAATCTACTAAATAAATTTTAAAAGAAGCCTACTAAATAAATTTTAAAGGAGGAATCTTTTATGGCAAGAAAAGCTAAAAAAACTAAGAAAAACGTTTTAAAGATTGACTTCACTAACGTTGAACCAAGTGGCAAAGTACCTGAAGGAGATTATCCAGTACGTGTCAGAGAAGTAACTGTGGAAGAATCTTCTAGCGGTAACCCTTACTTAAAATGGGTATTTGAGATCATCGACGGAAGATATAAAGGAAGGATCTTATACCACAACACTTCATTACAACCGCAAGCTCTATTTAACCTGCGGAACACGCTAGAAGCATTAGGCATGGAGGTACCACAAGCTGTAGTTGAACTTGATTTGGACAACCTAATCGGCCTCAAAGCTGCAGTTTCTGTAGAAATTGAAGTATATCAGGGCAAAGAAAAATCCCGCGTCGTCGAAGTATTCCCGTTAGAGGATCTCGTTGAAGATGACGGGGACGAAGAAGACGATGAGGATTATGAAGTTGATGACGAAGGTGAGGATGAAGACATCGATGATGACGAAGGTGAGGATGAAGACATCGATGATGACGAAGACGGGGATGATGAAGAAGAAGACGATGAAGATGATGAAGTAGAGGAAGAGGATGAGTTCGATGAGGATGAATCCGATGACGAAGACGAGGAAGACGAGGAAGACGAGGAAGACGAGGAAGACGAGGAAGACGAAGATGAGGAAGTAGAGCTTTATACTAAGGAAGAGCTTGAAGAAATGGATGACGATGAGCTGCTTTCAGTAGCTGAAGAATTTGATGTAAAACCTGTGTACAAAGGTAAAGGAAAACGCAAAAAGATAGACCGAACAAAAACAATTGAAGCTATTTTGGAAGCTTCGGAGGGGGAATAATCATTGGCTCGCGGTCCTGAATCTCAACTTCAGGCTAAGATCCAAAAAGCTTTACGGGGGGAGTTTCCTAACTCCCTCTTCTTTAAAACTTATGGAAGCCCATTCCAACGTAAAGGTTTACCAGACATTATCGGTTGTGTAAACGGCATTTTTATCGGAATTGAGGTTAAGGTACCAAGAAAGGAAAACACACTCACTGAACTGCAAAAAGACACGCTCGATGAAATTCGGAAAGCTGGGGGAATTGCCTTTATGACTACCAGCGTGGAACATGCGGTTCAATCCTTAAAGCTCGAACTAGAGCAAAAAACTTGAAATTTCCTAAGATTTCAGGTTTACTCCACCGAAGATTTGTCATATAATTTAATTAATCAAATATTTCGGTGGAGGTAAAGCAATATGTTAACAGTGGTAGAACGAGCCATTCTTCAACTTAGCGAATCCTGTGATGGGGCTTTAGAACGGGATGGCCAAGGATGGAACAAATTCGATGCACCGATTGGCCATTCGTTAGCCCAATGGATAACCTCGGGAAAGCCGCTAACTATTAAGCAAAAGAAGCTAATAGCAAAAATGCTTCCTAAATATAAAAAGCAGTTCCACAACTGGGATCAAATCCAGGCCGCTTTACCCACCTGGATTAACGAAGCCAACACTGAGTCTATCCAAAAAACGCTTAAAACTCAAGGGGAAATGCCAGTGAAGCTTCCTAAATTGGACTTTGATGAAGGATACTTCTTTATTAAAACTAGCTACGATGACAACTGGATACCTAAGTCTATTCCACGTAGAAGATGGATAGCAGAAAAGAAAATCTGGAGATTCTTAAATACCGATGAGGTTAAGGAAAAAATTCTAGAACTGCTAGATAACTTCAAAACGGTTACTGAAGCAGCTAGAATCGAACTCGAGACTTATATAAAAGAAAAGGAACATCAAGAACAGGCCAAAAAGGAAGCTCACCGTATTAAGAACGAGGACAATGTAGGGTTGAATATACCCTTAAAAACAAAGCTTTATGATCATCAGAAAAAGGCTGCTAAAGTAGGAATTACACTTGATAGCTCCGCATTGCTGATGGAGCAAGGTACAGGAAAAACATTAGCCGCTATAGCGGTAGCCACATACCGGTACTTGAAAGGCCAAATCAAACGAATACTAATTATAGCCCCAAAATCTGTGCTCCCTGAATGGGAACGCCAATTCGCGGAGCACACTTATATCGAGCATAACGTAGTAGCTCTATACGGCAAACGGGAGAAAAAGGAACGTATCTTACAGGAATGGGAAGACACAGATGGACTTCAAGGGTTGATTATAAATTACGAGTCTGTTTGGAGATTAGAAGATGAACTTAAAAAATGGAAGCCGGATATGATTATCTGTGACGAGTCTCAAAAGATTAAGAACGCTAGGGCTAAACAGTCCAAATCGATTATCCGGCTCGGTAAACTGGCTAAATATCGAATGATCCTAACCGGTACACCGGTCACACAAAATCCATTGGATATATTTAGCCAATACCTATTCCTTGACCCTTCCATTTTCGGAACTAGTTTTACGGCCTTCAGAGACCGATACGCAGTAATGGGAGGATTCAATAACTATCAAATAATAAAATTTAAGAATCTAGAGGAACTAGCTGAAAAAGCCCACAGCATAGCCTATCGAGTTACCAAAGAGGAAGCCCTTGATTTACCGGATGTGATTCATCAAAATGTATACGCGGAGCTCGAACCTAAGGCGATGAAACTGTACAAGGAAATGGCAGAACAATCCTTAATTAAGATTGGTGAGGAAAAGGTTACGGCTCCGATAGTACTTACTCAGCTAATGAAGCTCCAGCAAATTTCCGGGGGCTTTATTAAAACGGAAGATGAAAGAGTTATTCAGGTGAGTAAGGCTAAGCTGGAAGTTTTACAGGAACTAGTCGAGGATTTGGTAAATGAGCAAGGCAAGAAAATAGTTATATTCGCTCGGTTTATCCAAGAAATTAAAGCAATTTCAGAAATGCTAAATAAGCTAAATATAAAGCACCACGTTCTCACAGGCCAAACCAAAAATCGTGGTGATCTGATTAAAGATTTTCAAAACAATCATGAAACTAAGGTATTTGTTATCAACCCGAAAGCCGGCGGTACAGGGATCACTCTTACTGCCGCCGATACCGCTATATTTTACTCGAAGGACTATAGCCTGGAAGCCTACCTTCAAGCTATGGCTCGAATCCACCGGATCGGCCAAACTAGGAAGGTAACTTATATACACATTCTAGCAAAGGGCACTGTGGATGAAGCAGTTACTAACAGACTTAATAAGAAACAGGATCTAGCCACAATGGTAGTGGATGATTTAAAAAATCTTTTTGGGGAGGTAGAAGGTATGAGCAAAGCACTAACTGAAAAACTTGAAGCCTTAAAGGAGACCATTGAAAGGGGTGAAAAAATCACAGAAAAGGCATTGAAGGAGTTACAACAATGGGAAGATGAGGAGGAAGCTAAATTCGACGAGCTGGACGAACAGGTTGAAACTGAGAAAAAGGCCAAGGAGGAAAAATCCAAAAAGTCAAAAGCTAAGAAAGGAGAAGGAGCTATGGAAAATAAAGAAAAAGTAACTAAAGAGGTTGATAACGAGAAGACTGTTAAACTGGCAGACCTTGCTGAGGAGCTGGGAATCGAACCTGCTGTATTACGCCGTAAGCTCCGCGAAAACAAAGTTGCTAAGCCTGGGGCTCGCTGGGAATGGCCAAAAGACCATCCGGACCTTGCAATGATTAAGGAGCTTGCAACCGAAAAAAAGCCAAAGGCCAAAACTGAGGAAGAAGCTAGCGAGGAATAATACGGATCGGGGGGTTAACCAACTCCCCCTTAATTTTTGTGAATTTTTCTAAAACCCATTTACAAGTTAATGAGTTTTGTGTATAATAAAACTGTAAAAATTAATTAAACAAAAACCCAGAGGGAGAGGATTAGGATGGAACAAATCAAAACTATTAAGGAGTTAGCTGCTGAACTTAAAACCACACCAAAAGCACTGAGAAAATGGTTACGCGACCACAATATTAATAAACCAGGCAAACGTTGGGAATGGACCGAAGGCCACGAGGATTTAGAAAAAATTAAACAGCTCCGCAACGAATTCAAACGGGGCCGCAAAAAATCCGTAAAGGATAGGGAAGAGGTTAAGGAGCCGTACATCGCGGAGCAAGTCGGAGCCTGGAGTATTTGGAAAGATCCTAAGAACGGGACGGTCCAAGCAGTATACCAGGGCCCCAAATCCACGGATAAAACGCCATGGTACTCCGATACTACTAACATTCGCAAATCTTTACCGAAAAAGGTACAAGAAGCAATAGCTAAGCACCTTCAATAAAGACTGGAGGTGCTCTTTTTATTTGTGTATTTTTGGCTAAAGATCTATCAGCGGTATATATTGCTCTTGATAATTGTAACTTAAAGAGGATCAAAGGTTAACTTATCATCCTCCTTTTTAACTCATTTTTTGTGAAATTTTTCTAGAAATTCCGTTTACAAATTAAAGAATTTTGGTTATAATAAAATTGTAAAAATTAATTAATTAAACCAAATTTAAAAAGTACAAGGATAAAATGAAAGGAGATTACGAAAATGAAGATCGTAAACTTGACCCCACATCCTATCTCAATTACGAACGGCCCGACATTCTCTCCGTCTGGTAAAGTTGCACGGGTATCTGTACAACAAGTAGATGACGGGAATATAAACGGTATCCCCGTCAAAAAACAAACATTTGGGGAGATCGTAGATCTGCCGCCATCGGCACCGGATACAGTGTATATCGTATCATCTCTTGTCTTATCCGCCGCAAAGGCGGCAGGCAGAACGGATTGCGTAGCTCCTGATACAGCGAACGCAGTCCGAGACGATAACGGGCACATCGTATCCGTGCCCGGCTTCGTCCGGTAGCCTCACGGCATGGCCTTCATGCCATGCCCGGGGGGGGGTATCATCAAAAATGGTATCTTCCGGATGTGGCATGACGCCAAAAAATATTAAAAAAGGAGAGAAACTATTTATCTGGTTGAAAAAGTCGCTTTTATCGACGGTTATTGGGGATATGCATTCACCCTGGTAAAAGCCTTTACGACGAAAGAGGCTGCAGAACAATATCTTTCGTAGTTGGGCGATAATTGGAGAGCAAAAGAGGGGAGATAATCGAAGTAAAATTGGAGGGTGATGCTACATGAAAATTTACCGCGTTCGGACTTTTTCGGAGTCCGAACAGCGGATAGAAGCTTTGATAAACCTGCCAGGATGGCGCAACTCAAACATAGGCTTTTGGACAACCAAATTAGATTGCGCCATCCGGCTTTGGAAGGATCGCAACGAAGCCTGCTATCTTTACGGGGGTGGCGGCAAAACTTGGGCAGGAATAGTTGAAACTAATATTATAAACGTCGTCACCGCTGATCCATCTACATACAAAACAAGTCACGATGACCGCTACGACGAGGGTGAAATATTCATTGTGGCGGTCAAGGACGAAACAAAAATAAAAAGAATACAATGAGGGGCATTTCGCCCCTCTTTTTTATTCTACATCTTTTTTGTAGACCCAGGACATGATTTCTTTTAGCAGTATGCGGTCACTTTTGACCTGCTGAATTGTGTATGTCCGCCCTTTAACCCATTCCGGGATGGATTGGCCGGTCGCGTATTTTTGGGCGGATTTCTTCACTTTCACTTTGCTACCAACCTTAAAATCTTGCGTTGGTTTGACAGTAAATCCGCCGGAATAACCTTCGATGTCCGTTATTTTGACCCAACTTACGATTTCTTTTAAGAGAACGCGGTCACTTTTGACTTGCTGGATGGTATATGTTTTCCCTTTGACCCAATTAGGGATATTTTGGCCAGTGGCATACTTTTGGGCAGATTGTTTGATTTTGACTTTTTGGCCGACCGCAAGGCCTTTTTCAGTAGGTTTTGGCTGCTCTTTTTCCTTTGGTTGTCCTTGCTTTGGTTGATCGACTTTGCCCTTAACCTTCAATTTGTCACCGGGCCGGATAAGATCAGATTTTAGACCATTCAATGTTTTCAATTCATCGACGGTCATTCCGTATTTTTGCGATATGCCCCAAAGGGTGTCGCCGGCTTTGACGGTGTATACCTTGGAATCCTCCTCTTTTGGTTCGCCCTTCAACTCTTTTTCAATCGCCTTCAAAAACTCGTTCCAGCGACCTTCCGACAAGATGCGGTGCGGACAATTCTTTCCAGACCAATCCTGATGTTTTTTCACCCGATCTATCCCCCAGCCACGCTCTTTCAGGAGTTGGGCAATCAATTGGATAGCGTTTTGCTCGGCTTTTTTGTAACGTTCTCCGCCTGATTTTGAGTAGCAAATTTCTACCGCAATAGACTTCCTGTTTCCAGTGCCATTACCTCCATCTCCTGCATGCCAAGCGTTGCGATCAAGTGGAATACCTTGTACGGCTTCTTTATCGTCAACCGCAAAATGAAAAGAGATTGCGTTATTATTTCGAATCATATACGCAATCTCATTTTCAGCCGAAGCGTCATTTGCCGTGTTATGCACCGTGATATATTCAGGGTCCATCTTGTATGGACACTTGATATCGTACTTGTTCGCTGGGACAAGATTTTTTACGATTTTAACCATTATTCATCATTCCTTTCCAAAATAAAAAGGGCCGCGGATGCAGCCCTTATTTTTTCATGATTTTCGACTGGTCAAAAAGCCCAGCGGCCGATAACCCGATTACCACGCCATAAAAGACCTTTTCTTTCAATTCCCCGTCCAGATAAATAATCCCAGCAACCAAACCGAACACCAGGGATACCAGCGGCAAGAATTTCGCCGGTACGACAGCAATTCTCTTCACCAGTTCCACCAAAGCCACCACAACTGCGATGATCAGCGCAATATCAAACATTTTACCATCTCCTTTTTGGATTTAAAAAATTAAAGAACGTTTACTGCAGCGGCAATCGTTCTTCGATGTCTCCAAGTTTGTTTATGATGATGTCGTATTTCTCGGAAAAGCCCTTCAAAATTTCGTTTTGATCTTCAATAGTTTGGTACAACTTGTCCTCTCGCTCTTTCCCCTCCTTTCTCGTCGTATACAAAAGCCAAACAAAAAGGACCGCGAACGGCCCCTGCGTGATGAAATACTGAATCAAATTTCCTTCCATATCCTACACCTCTGCTGCTATGTAAAAGCCCCGCCGATCACTCGACAGGGGTTTCTTGCAGTCTTTCAACGATTTTGGTTTTAACAACATTTTGAAGTTCCTCGACATCTAAATTAAATTCACTGGAATCTAGTGGTATATAGCCATTTAAATTGATTGATCGATCTTCATTTGTTCCAGAAAAATACACTTGCAAACCAGATACTTGTCCATCTTGGTAGCGAATATTAACGTTAGTGATCTGTACGTTCATTATTCATTCTCCCCTTCCTCAAACTTTTCACAAATATAGTCATAGATCATCGCTTCTTGCCCGCTAAACTCACGGTCGCAATTGAAAAGGATTTCTTTGACCGTTTTAAGCATTTCTTGTGCATCTCCACCCTCGATGACAATTTCTTCTTCGTCTAGTTCTTTTTTGTCTTTTAAATATGCGCCAATATCCTTCACATCGTAGGTATTATCTTCTTTTATTTTTGGCTCTCCATTTTCATCAAGGTGACAATGTTCTTTTAGCAGTTGCTTGATGTCCTCCCGATATTCTTCATGTCGTTCGTGTAATAGTTTAATAAACTTCGTGCGATGTCGGCTTTGCTTACCACGGAGCGGTAAATCGTAAAGTAAATTGATAATCGGCGCAAGTTTTGCTTTTTCAATTTTTATAATCATGGACCATCGCCTCCAACTGCTGAATTTTTTGTTTCAAGTATTGATTCTCAATCTCAAGCCATGCAATGCGATCTTTCAAAGATTGTTGTTCGTTGTCGAGCTCCTGAATCGCCTTCCACGACCACGCATTCATGAGATATTGCTCGACGCCATCGCCATCCACGACTCCGTCCGGCGTATTGTAGCCTTCACCGATGACCAACCCCTGGCGTTTGCGATAGATTCCTTGCTCGAGTTCAGATTTCAAATAGTATTCATAGATGGTCGTATTGCGGATTTTTTCTAGCGCCGACTCCTGCCATGGATGAATGTCTTCTTTGAACTCTGCTAGTGAGCCGGTTGGGAAGGATGATGCGCGGACGGGAATATACGTTGTTGATTTATATTTTGTGACCCTGTACTCATTTCCGGTTGTTTGTAAATAACCAACATTCGCGCCAGTGTCTGTGAAAAGCCGTCCCTTTGCACCGCTAAACTCAATATCCGAAGAAACATATAGGCCAGCATTTATTGAAACTGTCCCGGAAGAAAAGGTCATACGAGTGGCAACACCGGTTTCAACGAAATTTAAAGCGCTGTTGTTGACTTCAATGTGCCATTGTTTATTATTGTTATCTGTTTCAGTCATCAGAATATGTCGATTGTCCGAATAGATAAGTACGCCTTCATTTGTGATCACTAAATCATCCGTATACAGCCAACCTGTCGCTTCAATCATACCTGTACAATACAAATTAGCTTTCACAAATAGATCTCCGTTGCCATTGTTTATCATTATGTTAAAAGCTTCAGATGAACCATCTATATTTTCGTTGTTCACAGAAATGCCGCCAGGAGCAATCGAAATGAAATCAACGCTTCCATCGCTGTGTTTCGCGTAATTAAAAAGTCCGTAGTTATGCAAAAGCAATTCATATTGTGGCTCATCAGTAGCATTTCCTTGCAGATGTATTGCGCCTGCTTCGAGTGAGAGTCTTTCGACATTCGGATTATTTATGTCGGTCGTAATGATGACCGGAGAGTTGTTCGGGTCATTTCTGATATAGACATTACCACCACCATATATTCCACCACCCTGCGCCGAAAACGAACCACTTACACCTTCAATAGTACTACCATAAATATTAACGCCACGGATGGTTCCGGCCGTTACCGTTCCAAGATTCGCACTAATCGCATCAAGCGACGTCACATTCAGCTTGTCCGCAGTAATGGATTTGGCCGCTATTTTATTAGCCGTAATCGAGCCATCGACGATTAATTCTCCGGCCGCCATACGGTGAACACGAATATTGTCGATATAGGCTTTATTTGTCGTTTCACCGTTATTGTAGAAGCTAATCCATATTTGCAGATAACCCGTACCTGAAGGAACGGTATACGTTCCACTTTTCTTTGTGAATGATGTTACCTTTGTTCCGTCCCATCTAACGACTGAATGCCATGAATTTAATGCCGTTTTCTTGTCATCATAGCGGCGGAATCCGATCTGTAGATAGCCGGTTCCAGCCGTGTTCAAATAGCGAGCTTCCGCTTCAATGAAAAACTGCTGGCCGGGCCTAACGGGGAATATGTTCGAAGCGTACACATCGCTGTTCCCACCATTCCGAGCATCAATTTCAAGCGCACGATTCGATCCGTTTCCGTATTGGAATCCCGAAATATCGGCGACCCTTGCCAAAGATGTTTGCACATAGCCTTTTGGACTGCTTCCTACCGCATCACCTTCAAAATCAGGATTTTCGCAAAGATTCGTAAAATCACCAATGAGCATCTTTTCGGACGTAATCGAACCTGCCGCAATCCGATCCGCACTAATATACCCACTTGTGATCTTTGAAGCATCTAAACTGGAAATCTTAGCATTGGTGATGGCGGCATTGGCAATCTTCGCCGTAGTAATGGCCGCATCTTGAATTTGCGCCGTGCCCACCGCAAGATTTGCAATTTTTGCTTGCGTAATCGCAGCATTTGCGATCTCAGCCGTACCGATCGAACCATCAATAATGTGCGCAGCTCCGATCTGCGCGGTGCCAATTTTGGCTGACGTGATCGCACCATCAGCAATTTGTGCTGTCCCGATTGCCGCATTTTGAACCTTCGCTGACGTGATCGCACCGTCTTGGATGAGTGCGGTTGTGATGGATGCCGTTTTGATCTTTGCCGTATCGATGGCAGCATTCGCCACTTTCGCATTCGTTACGGACCCATCCTGTAGTTCATCCGTTCCCACGGCTCCGCTTGCGATTTTAGGATTCGTGATGGCTCCATCTGTAATCCCTTCGGACCTAACGCCGTTTTCATCCATCAAAATCGTTTGCCCGTCAGCACCACGAACCCGGAAACCGAACACCGAGCCGTCTCCGTTAACATCACCTAAGGAAACCCGTTCGACCGGTGTCGCTTGATTGTCGAAAACTTGGATACGGTTCCCGGTGATTTTAAGTTTGCTATTCGGACCCGAGAGTGTAACTAAACCGGTGTTGATCGTGCCCGCATTGATTTTGTTTGCCGAAATATTGGCGATCTTCGCATCCGTAATCGAAGCATCGGCGATATGTGCTTCTCCGATGGCTGCTTGTTGAATTTTTGCGCTAGTGATGGCGCCGTCTTGAATTAAACCGGTTGTTATAGATGCGGTTTGTATCTTTGAGGAATCAATAGCGGCCGTCGCAATGTGCGCATTTTGAATTTGGGCATTTCCGATTTTGGCACTGGTAATGGCTGCGTTTGCGATTTTCGCAGTAGTAATGGCCGCGTCTTGGATCTGTGCGGTACCAACTGCGAGGTTTGCAATCTTTGCGTTTGTGATCGAAGCATCCGCGATCTTTGCGGTCGTGATTGCCGCGTTTTCAATCATCGCGCTGGTAACTTTCAGATTATCAATGCGCGCGTTGACTGCTTCCAGATCAGTAATATTCGCCTTGTTTGCTTGCAGATTTTGAATGGCTGCATTGATCGCGGTCAAATCGTTTGCCACAAGATCGTCAATCCGGGCGTTGATTGCGTCCAAATCTTCAATGTCAGCTTTCCCGACCCGTAGGTTTTCGATTTCAGCATTGATCGCTTCCAGGTCGGTAATATTTGCTTTTGTAGCTTCGAGATTATCGATTCTCGCATTCGTTGCGTATAAATCTTCAACATTTGCCTTAATTACTTCCAGATTTTCAATTTCCGCATGAAGTGCTGTGATATCGACAGCGATCAAATTGTCGATACGAGCATTTGCTGCTTCAACATCCGCTTTGGCTTCATTTGCTATTTGTTGAGCAATATCCGCTTTAACCTTTGCCGCTGACCAACCGCCCGAATTGTGAAAAAGAATTTTTTGTATAGCTTTCACTTCAGCCGGCACAACGACTTTCACTTCACGATAGTTCCCGAACGTATACGAAAAATTCCCGTTCAGATCGTCAAGTTCCGGCATTTCCGTTTCCAAGACGCGGGCTTCGAGATAGATCGGTGGATCAAAAGCTTCGTCTTTGATTCGGATATTCATGCCAACACGCACACGCTCATGTTCGAGCCCAATGACTTGCTCTAGCGCGGCCGCTTGGACTTCCCATTCCACCGCGCTATTTTTCCGTTTCTCCATTTCTTTTTTCGTAGCGTCCAAAAGCTGTTGCGGTGTGACTTCCGTTCCATCTTCGGGCTGATACTCGAAAATGCCCCAGATATGCCGCCCGGCGTTGTTCCAGCGTTGGAACGCTTCCTCGTCCTCAACATAGATTTTCCCTCCGTTCACGCTAGCGAAAGTCACGATGTTCCCGTCCTCGTCCGCCGGGCCGATGCCTACTAGACGCGTACAGATATTTTCTGTGTTTTCTTTCCGCCGGATCCCCGTCATGTCTTTGCCGAAGACGATTTCCTTCCCGTCAAAAACTTCGTCCGGCTTCAATAAATCGACAATACGCGTGATAGAGCCGTCAGGGTTGACGTTGACCCGAAAACGGAGTTCAAGATCAAATACGCTCGCGATTTTTTGCAACGCGGCCAACGGGTTGGTGTATGTGTCGAAATTGATTGTCCGGCTCCCGGCAAAATCGATTTGGCCCGGTTGGTATCGCGTGTTTGCGAGGACAAATTGAACCGCGGTTTCTGCCGTCTGCCCAGGCAACGTTTGCGGCGGAATAGGCTCATCATTCGCCAGCTCGATATGATCGCCAAGCGCCGACACAAAGAGAATTTTCCCATTTGCTTCGTGAGTGGTTTCCACGCTGTCAATAATAAAAAGACGGTGGAAACCGTCTTGGTCTTGGGCCGTCAATTTGTTTTTGGGAATGATATGTTTCGCCGCCGGGCTGTCCGCAAACATGCGGAATTCGAAAATCAGCACATTGTCCTCGAGTCCTTCGGTCATCTTCGTGTCCCAATAAATTTTCCGATCCGATTGGTTCACCAAGACGTCCAAAATTCGTTCTGTTTGTCGGTCGAGAATATGAATCATTCGCCACACCTCACTTGTAGCGTGGTCTGTAGTCGATTGTAACGACCGCAGCGTCCGAAGGATTCACGGATAATTCTGTTTCACCTGGAGCCAACGAGAAGAACCGAGCGCCGAAATCTTTTTGGCTCATGATTGGCTCGCCGTTTCTATAGATAACCGCGTTTTTGTGGTCGAACTGTAAAATATCGTCTGGATAAGCGATATATGGGACTTCATTTTCCTGATGGTCACGAAGTTCATAAACATAGAGATGGTTGATACTCATGTGATCGACTGGCCCGTAGCTTAAATGGCATCCGATATGGACTTGGATTTGAGCCAAAGGTGCGGTGTATTTGTTTTTCGTGTCAGTAAAAGTATGTCGCACAAAATCTACTAAATTCCCTTCATTATTCACACGAGCCGTATAGAATTCCCATCGGTTCCCCTTTCTCCGAATGTCGATCGCTCCGTAATAATAGTTCAGAGCGCCCTTCTTTTTTCCGTACGTATTCCAGATCATGTCAACGTTCGGGCCCAATTCAACATGCGCCCGGACAAGCTGTGCGTTCGGCCAATAGTCCGCAATGGCTGTTCGGAAAATGATATTGTTCGCGGTATCCAGCCCGTATATTTCTATCCGCCCCGTCCCCTTCGCGCTCGAATGGATTTGAATGAGCGAATACATACGGAAGTCTTGAACGGCATACGGCAACGACTTTTTCAACGCCGGCCCCGCCCATCCGTTGTATGACGGGCCATAGCTTTGCACAACGAATCGTTCTCCGTCCGAAACCATCGTTCCTTGCACAATTCCATCCACTACGCTACTTGCCGCACCCCAACCGGTTGTGGTCGTCATTTTGTCTTGCATAACTGGCTTATCTCCGTCAACCGGCGTCTGGCTGACCTCATACGGTTGGCCAACGCGCATATATGAATCGGGCGAAATGATGTCTAAAAACGTGATCGGCTGTTTCACGTATGCGGTGAAGGTCGGATACGTTTCCGCTGTGCCTTCGTTGTTGACGATTGTCGGCGTTTGGACTTCGAGACTCCCGTCAAACGGTAAATACGCTGTCGTATATTCGTCCACCGTGAAGCCGTTTTGGTATGCGTCCATGATTTCGGCATCCGAACGGGCGATGCGGGAGAGGCGGAGGGGGCCGATGATGGTATTACTGTACTGCGTACTATTCCATAGCGCATATCCGAGAGAAGCCACAGCGTTTAGTACGTCAGGTAGGGTCGGGGTGTTGATTTCAGCGATTTTCTGTCCGTCAATGAAAAACCCAGACGCAGATGTGTTCGCACGAAGCGCGAAGTAGTGCCAACCCTGCGTAGGTGACCATACGCCGTTCGCGGAACTTGATACAGCAGACCCGTTTGTGGTCCTAAAAAACCATATGTTGGTTTGGTTGCCCGCCCTAGAAAATTCGATCACGTTGTGAGTATAATGTTGTGTCGCTGTCGCAAACAGGGTGATATACCGAGTCGGCACAGACGCCAGTAGGTCGCCCTGAAGATACGCCCAAAACTCAATCGTCCACTCTTTCGGATTCATCCCCGCCGTCGGCACCGTCAGTGTTTCGGGCTGGCGGGTGCCGTCCACGAAAGAGGTGGCGTAGGGTTTTTGTTCAAGTTGAGCGGCGTCAACTTCAAACCACTCTCCAATTTGATTGATGCCTTGAATATAGATAGCAACCCTTGCCGCATTAGGCGGAGCAGTTCCGGTTACAGTTATTCTTGTTACAGATGTACCAGCCTTCTTGCTACTAATGCTTTCACTAATATACTGGCTTGAAGAATCTTCCCAAACTAATGCAATGACAACTTTATCTGCGACTGATGCTTTGACATAAGCTGTTGCAACATATACACTTCCCGGGGTTATGTTTACTTTTTGTGATGATAAACGAGTTGGTTGTGAATTTGTTACTCCACCAGTAATTTCAACTCGTTGTGCATAAAGCCCATGGAATAATGATGGCACTCGGCTCACAGCATGGGTACGATTAGAGTCGCCTATACCTCTCACACCAATGCTCCATTGATCGGCTAATCCATCACTATTCGAATCTGTCTCAAATGAAGGGTTGAGAAGAAGATTCGTTGTCCCTTCTTCAATCAACACGCCACCATTTTCCAGCCTCGGTTGATTGGCGGCTACTTGCGTGCCGTCTGACAAATATGCCACGGAATTCCGACTGAACGAAGCAGGCGGTACGTTGATCGTTTGCGTGCGGAGGGGGCCATATTTAAAAGGGTCGGGGCAAATGAAAGAGATAACTCCCTCTCCCCATTCCACTAACTCGTCAAGGTTCAATTCCCCCGTAACTTGAGCATAATAAACCCGATCCGGTTCATCTGAAAAAATAAGCTCTTTCGGTTCGTCGGTAATGAGCCAGGCCGCAAGGTCTTCCTTGACCTTTTGGAGACTCTCGAAGCCTTTCGTATATACCCGGACCGGGATATTGATTTGACGAATTTTTATTTTTTTGCCGGTGATTAGTCCACCTGGGCGTCCCGGTATCTCCAAAATCTCGTGTTCGATCGGAGCCCAGGCTGGACGTTCCAGACCGCGGAGAACCCTTACATAGTCCTTGGTGACCCCATTAAATGAAAAAAAGGCCATTGTTAGCCTCCTCTCCTGAACCGTTCTCTTCGGCTTTGTTGAAATTTCAAAATTTCATCGAAATCATCCACAGTCGCGTAGATGAATTCGCGACCGTTCACTTGAATGGATACCGGTCGTTTTGCCATTTCTAATATGGCAGATACTAAACTGTAGAACCTTTCGGTCGAAAGCATTCCCCCGGTCATTCCACCTTGTACATAGCCGCCACTTGCCATTGCGACTGTAGGCACTAAATTGACGGGTAAATTCGCCCCACGCAAAGATCCACTTACATTTACCGATGGAGTAATAGTTGCGCTCAATGATTCGCCAAGCTTTCTCATTGCTTGTATTGCGGATCTCTCTTCTTTTTCTATTCCTTCTGCAATCCCAGCGGGAATCCATCGCCCAACCTCATCACGCATAATCTTGGAAGGCGAAGCGATTCCGAGAACCTTTTTAAATCCGTTCTTTATTGAGTTTCCGATACTTCTTACCTTGTCCGCAACAGCGCTCGCCATCGAGCCAATTCCATTGATTAGACCCCGAATGATGTCTTTTCCGATATTTTTCAGATTGATTCCTTTCAAGAATTTGATCGCCCGATTCCAAATGCTACGAATAACGGACAATACACTGTTCATGATGTTGCGGACGTTTTGAAGCATACCCCTGAAATTACCAGTAACTAAATTCTTGATAAGACCCAGAAAGTTTGAAAAAATAGTCCTGATTGCTGACCATATAGTCGAGATAAATGTCCGTACATTGGTAAAAATCGTTCTTATTACATTCCACATTTTGGTGAAGTTGTCTTTTACGATGCTGAAGATGATTTTCACGATTTCGACAATCGTTTGCCGGATCGCTCCCCAGATGGTAGCGCCCGTTGATCGTATGGCTGTAAATATCGTATGCACACTAACATATAAGTTTCGGAAGAAGTTGACAATGCCTTTGACCATGTTCATGACAATGTTTGTTGCGTTTTCGCTTAAGCCCTTGAAGAAGTTTATTATCGTAGTCCACAAGTTGCGAACGATATTGACACCGTTTTTAAGCAGGTTCGTGAACACATTCTTTATACCGCCCAGGAATTGTAGCGACATGATGCCGAGTATTAAATCAACTGCGCCTTTTAAGATGCTTTTAATACCTTCCCATAGTTGTGACCAGTCGCCAGTGAAAATTGCAGTAAAAACTTGAATTGCGCCTTTTATGACGTTTAGCGCGCCAGTAATGATATCCTTGATGGCAGACCAAGCAATTTCAATGATGAACTTGACAATTGGCATTACAAACTGTACTACGGATTGAATAAATTTGAAGGCGTTTTGAACAGCTTGCATGATTTGCTCGCCGTTTTCTTGCCAAAGCTGACGCAAACTTTCAAGTTGTGACTGTATGAACGGAATAACTTTACTATTTAAAACATCCTGGACAATCGAGTAAATTGCGTTAAATACAGTTTGGACCGTTTCCCAAACTCCAGTGAAAAAGATTATTGCATTGTTTAAGATCTCTTGACCGTTTTCGTTCCAAAACTGTTTAAAACTTGCAAACAGTCCCTTGACAAATTCAATCGCAACAGAGATGCGATCCATAATGATCATTCGTATTTGTTCAACAATAGTTTGAATTGCGGGTAACCAAGGAGAAATAGCGTCTTTTACTCCGGAAAATACAGTCGCAATCTTGGGTACTTGGGAAGTTACCCAGGAAAAGAAGGCGTTTATACCAGCTTTTAAATAGTCAAACATTCCCGCAATACTTCCCGGTCCACCGAGTGCTTCATCAATAGCGGCAATCACATCGGCCACACCTTTTACAACGGCTGTTTTTACGTTTTGCCAAGATGTGGCTATCCCTGTAGTAGATTTCCTTGCCATTTCGGCAAAGCCGCCAACGCCTTCGTTCAGCTCGATCAGTTTGGAAGTGAACTCATCAAATGTGATGTTGCCCTCTTTTAAGGCATTATATAGGTCTCTTTGTGCGGAAGCCCCGGCATACCCAAACGCTTCGGCTGTTTTATTTAATGCAACTGGCATCGTCTCTTGTAGCGTGCGCCAGGATTGAAGATCCACCGTTCCAGTCGATAACATTTGCACAAATTGTTCCAAACCTCGAGCGGCATCTGCTGAACTTGCCCCACTTGCCAAGAACGCATTGTTTAGTGCTAGTGTGATATCGACTGAACGGTCTAGGTCACCAGTCATCAAAGCAATTCTTTGAGTAGTTTTTGCCACGCTATCAAGAGTGGTGGGTAAGCCTTCAATACCTTTTGCAAGTCTTTTTATAGCCTTCTGGGATTCGTCGGCATCAAACCCCATTGTTTGAAGAACTCTGGGGAAATTGGTCAATGTATCGTACCTAGAAATTGCACCGTCAAGAGCACTTTTCACCATGTTAATAGCCTTTGATGCCAATTGAACTAAACCGAGTGCAGTAGCAATCTCTTTTATCCCAGAAGCGGCTCTTTTACCAGCTACAGCAACACCGCCTAGCCGTTTATCTATATTTGCCACACCTTTGGCGACTTTCCCATCATCTAGTATGACGTCTATTACGACTTTACCGTCAGCCATCCTTCTTCACCCCCTTCCCCTGGGCTTTGAATGTTTGGGCAAGGGTATCGAAAACATCATCAATATTTGATCCTTCATCTTCAAGCGCATATAGCCGCTTCATTCTGATAACGTGATCGCGGTATTCTTTTGTAACCTTATTCGCACTGGGGATTTTCATTGTTCGATAACCGATCACTTCCTTAAACTTCGAATCATCCGGCAAATGTGCCAACAATGCTTGAAATTTTTTCCAATGCAATTTTCCATGCATTTCGAATAGATCAATCTTATAAGCAGCAAAAAAAGAGGCATAAATCAATTCCGCGTCTTTCGTATAGTCCATAATTTTCTTTTGTTGCCCTTGCTCTGGGGGTTGATCCAAGTCAATATCCAAAAACTCACGCAAGACGAACTTAAATAATTCAAATTGTTCCTCAAATGGCTTTTCTTTTAATTCGTCATACTCGATAATGAGGATCTCTAGGCCCCAAAGAACCTTCTCCCATTCTGGAATAGATTTGTCGTCAAATAACTCGAACAACCGCAAAATGTTATCGAATGCCATATCCACATGAAAGATTTTACCTTCGTATTCAAATTGGTCATCGAATGTATCCGTCAGTTTGAATGTCATTTTTGATTCACGCGACGCTTAGGCTTCACGTACTGATGACGCTTTTCCTCCTTGTTCTGTGCGTTGCGTTCGTTGACAACTTCGGCTAAAAACCAAACTAAATCGTACATGTTAACAATCGAACGGCCGCTTTTTTCATACAGTTCCTCAAATGAACCTTCACCAAGCAACATATCAATGACGTTACGTATCAGATGTTTCGTCTTCTCAAAATATTTCTCTCGTTCTTCTTTCGTGAGTTTCATCTCATCAACGTCCAAAAGTTCTTGTACATCCGTTCCTAAAGAGTGAAAGCCCTCCTGATACTCACGGATCTTATCATCACTGAGTTCGATTCGGTACACTTTCCCTGCAATCTCTACTTCCTCAAAAGGTTTCTTGAACTCAAACTTTCTCATAATTCACACCCCTCTTTGTAAGTTAAAAAGAAGGGCCGCCAAACAACGGCTCTATTCTAAGCTTGGCGGCGTATAATTCGGCTTTCCGTTGAAATGAATTTCGAAGCTGATTTCACCCTTGGTTCCAGCATCACCAGATGGGCCTGAGATGTTAGCGATCGTACATTCTCCCTCAAATACTCCGCCATCTGGTTCCGTCCATCGAAACTCTGTGCGACGATTTGGACCTAATTCAAGTAATTTACCGAAGATAAAATCCTGCGCTGGATCACCGTACTTCCGATGTCCAGTGAAGGTTAAGACTAATTGTGCACCGATCACATCTGTTTCTCCGTATCCGTCGCCGTCCAAGTATATATCTTGCGAAAGCTCTTCGTTATTATTTGGTTCAACGTTCGTAATTCCTGCGGCAATCAGCGCATAAGTACCCGGAGTTTCCCCAGGCGTTGTATTAATTTCAAACTTATGCTTATTCATCAATTCAAACATTCTACATACCTCCTTTTGCTAATTCAGCGTGAAAAATAGCAGTATAAATGTATTCGCTTTTGTCTGTCTTTTCTACGAAATTAGGTAGCGTGTAGCATTCGCACTTCACAAAGGTATAACTTCCGTCTTGGCTTGGGATCGCGTCTTTTCCAAGCCCGTCTAAGACATTAAAAATATTTTGTAGGGTGTTATAAGCAGTAAGGTGATCCACATCTTTTACTAGCACTTGAAACGCGAATATGAACGTTTTCTCATTGTCTGTATAACGATCATTCATTGACGAAGGAGTTTGACGGATGGCAATGGAAGAGGGAGCGGTATCCAACAGGCCGAATACAATCGGTGCATTAAGAGTTACGTTTTGTTCAATGTATTCTTTGACACGATCTAGAAAGTCCATCCGCTTCACTCCCCATCAAAATATTTCCTGTATACCTCTTTCACTCGTTGTGTCCAATCATCTTTATATTGGGATTTGGCTGCCTCAAACCATAAGCCTTGTGCATTCGGGTTCACATCTTTTGAAAAATTATACTGGGGATTGTAATATAATCTTCGAGCATAGGGCGTGTTCCATTCAATATGTCCTTCACCAATTCTGCTGTGAAGTATCCCAGATCTCTCTAAATGCCCTTCTTGTTTGGGGATAAAATAGTTGCTATCTTTTAATACGTCTTGATCCAATTGAGCTTGTGCTGCTTTTTTAGCACGATCTGTTTTGGACTTTAGCTTACTCCTATTAAGGTCGACCTTGACATTAAAGCGAATCATACTAGCTCCACCTCGATATGATGAGGTGTTGTTGATAGAGCATAAAGCGTATTCACTTTTTGCACAATCATTGTCTCGCCGTTAAAAGTGACTCTTGACTTTTCCTTGAATGTCACTTTTGGTGTAGAATGAGTCATGTCAAAAAACAATATTGCCCGGTATCGCTTTTCTTCAGCGATATTCGAGAGATTGATGTTGCTGACCGGTTGAACAAGCACATTCTCTAATGTAACGGGCGGCAAATACGTTTCGCCCCATCCACTTCTTTCGGCATATTCCTCATATACGACCTTATGGATCAAAAGAGACAATGGAATTGGCTTAATCATATGCTGTCACTCCCTGGTATAGAAGCCCAGAGGAAGACAGGTGAAGTATCGCTTCCGGAGAAATGCCATTATTTCCGTTATTCGAGGCGGAGCTTACTTGATAGATAAAATTCCCAATATGAACGGAGCTCGGTTGTACCCCATGCAGAGCATCCGTTCCATTTTTAAGCATGTACTCAATCTGAGCACATACTGCATTTTTAATGGCCTGTTGTACTAGTTGGTGAAGATTCTCAAATCCTTGAGCCTGAATGTTTGAACCGGTTAAACTATCAATAACTAGCGAAGCTCTAGTTTCATATTTAGCAAAGTCCTCGCTAGTTAAATGCTCCGGCCAATCTCCGCCGTAAGTATCGAGATAATAAGTGAGATTCACATACGACATTAATCATCACCCTTTGCGACGGCGGCGCTTACTTTCACCCTCCGAGTCTTCAGTCTCAGCTTCCTCAATATTAGTGTTAGGTTTACCCTCCTGAAGCTGTTTAATAAGGGCTTTAGCCTTTTCCAATTCCTCAACTACCCGATTGTATTCTGCAATCGGTACCATACGACCGCTTGTTGCTCGTTTAACTACTTCTCCTCGGTCATTGATTTGATCGTATCCTTCACGAAGATAATAGGACAAGCGTTCTTCAGGTACATAAAGCACCTTATTGTCTTTCTTTACTCTTACTTTATTCATAAAATAATATCCTCCTTAAAAACTTGGATTAAGAGGGCTCGTTTGAGCCCCCTTAAAAAATTATCCTTCAACTTCATCTGCCTCGACGTTCATTTTTACTCCGTCTGCTTTAGCTGCAATCAGGAATACATCCCAATATTTTCGTTCGTAGTACAAGTATTTTCCGCCAGTACGAGCGGACGGTTCATCTAAGCTGACAAACTCATATTTTTGCGGAGCAATCACAGCATCCGGATGTACCAGAATCATATTGATTTGCTTAGCTGCAGCATCCGGCACAGCACCGTCCGTAAAGTCGTAAAGTGTTTTCATTCGAGAAGATGGTACGCGTTTAATCATTACATCATCAAGCGAGTATACGTTACGATTGACCGTTCCGTTAGACGCGGAGCCGCTAATAATATGCAAGCGTTGCATCTCTTGAGCTTGTTTTAAAAGTTTATGAACCGCTGGGGTAACGTATAAGATACGTCCCTCTTGCGGTACTTCAGCATCGTCCATCTCAGCCATAAATTGGTCGAATACCGAGAGAACGTTTGTAGCATCTAAGGCGGTAGTGTCAACAGTTTTCCCCGCAGCCAAGTATTCAGCGTACAATTTAGAAGCCATGTATTTATCCATCTCAGGGATCTTTTGCTCATCATTAAACACTTTTGTAATGTTGGCGATTGTTAACGCCATATTCGTTTCATCCACATCTTGGGGATCTACCAAAGTGCTGAACTCACGGTCGTGTTGTAACGTTTTGGTCTCCCATTGGTTATCAGCACGACGGGTAAATTGCGTCATTGCATCGCGATCAACGTCTTTAAATCCGCCTACCGTAATTCTCGGGATTTGAATTGTTTTAGCGCTAGTCCATCTAATGGTGTTATTGTTACGGGTATTATAAAGTTCGAAGAAACTTAATCCTTGTGCAAATCGCTGTTGTAAAGCCTGAGCATAAAGTTCGGCATAGTTTACCGGTGCCATACACTAACTCCCTCCTTAGATTTGCTTGAATATATTAATCCATTTTTCAGCTTCCGACTGAGATTGTTTTTGGTGATTGCCAGAAGAGAACTTCGGCTTCTTTTCATCTTCAGTCGGATCACTAGCCTGTTTAAACTGTGGGTATTTTTTAAGTACTTTCTGAATAGCTTCGTCAATCGAAGTGTCTTCGTCCACAAGGTTGTTAGCTAAAACAATCACATCTTCTAAGCTGTCGGATCTTACTCCTGCTTTCAACGCAGCAATTTGTGCCTTAAGTTTGGTGTTTTCGGTTTGGAATTCTTCCAACTGTTGTTCCATTTTCTTAAATTGTTCGAGCTGTTTTTCTTCCCGGGATTTTTGAGCGTCTTGCCATTCACGGAATTTTTGAAGGCCTTCTTTTGCGCTTTCGAAGTCTTCAATTCCTAATTGGCGAAGAAGGTCTTCTTGAGCTTTTCGTACCTCGCGAGTTACAATTTTGTTGACCTTCCACTGAGGAATCGGTTTCTCATCATCGTCATCGTTGCTGTCGTTCACTGGAGGATTGTTTTTCGGCGGTTTGTTGTTGCCTTCTTGTCCACCTGCAGGCAGTTCATTGCTCGGTTTGGAAGCGCCTTCATCTGTTGGTGGTGTTTGTCCTCCGTCTCCTTGATCCTCGCCTTCACCAGCGAAGAATTGTAAATCTAAACGATAACGAAGTTCTTCCTCCCCGAGATTTGTTGCCGCTCGGTCGGCGTTTTTCAATAATACCACTTCCACACAACCTCCCGAATTTTAGGGTGTTCTCTCGTTCTATTTAATGCCTGAACGAGTAAGAGGCAGAATTAAAAGTCCCCCTGTTTTTAACCGAACAGGTACGGTGGTTAGTCAATTCGCAAAAAATCACACTACCGTTCAATAGGTATTATAAGACAAAACTCACTATATGTCCACAGGAAAATTTAATTTTTTACTTAAATTTTACAATCGCTTAGCGGAGCTGTCCATATCTCTCTAGCACAACCTTTACAACTGATCCTTTCATTCAAGTGCGCGAACCAAAAAACTTTTTCTGGCGACCGAGTTAACGTCCACAACAAAAAACGGAGTATCCTTAAGGATACGTAGTTTTTTGTTGTGAGGAGCGTTAACTCGCCAAACGCTTGTCGTTAGGCCTTGCGAGGCACTTGCTATAACATGATAATAATGTTGTCACGACACATCGCAAGGCGTAGTTACGGCATTTCTCACACTTGTCATTTCTATACTCCGCACAGTTATTCGCACACTTTTAAGTGAGAGTTTTTCCATTTTGTATAGTTTACATAGCTCTAGCACTCTGTCGCCTACTAGTTATGTATCTCGCACACTTTAAGTGCTAGAGACTGTCATGATAGCAATTGACAAACGGATCAAAACATGTCAAAAGCCATCCTTTCACAGACTGACTCTCCCGCTCCTTTACATATTTTAGGTTGTTTGGGCTCTTAAAAGCAGAGAGAAATTCGTATAAGCATCACCTCCTTTAAAGGTTAACCTCATACAATTTGCTCCCGTTTTCTTCTCCGAGTTAGCCCAGTTTGTGCAATGAACTCTCTCATCTGTGCTTGTCGTAGCCGTACCTTTTGCTTTGCTTCCTGGATTCCTTGCTCATCCCCGAGAGCTTCCATAACGCGGAGCTCCCGTTTTGCTTTCCGAATATCTCGCTCAAGCTTCCGTTGTTGCTGCTGTAGCTTATACATTTTCTCGTTCTGTGATTTGGGATAGGGACGAAAACGTTGCTTGGTTATCCCCTCGATAAACGGATAAATCACATGCCTGCAATTAATCCCCAACAATCCACCGGGATCTCCGTATGAAGTACTGCTCCATGCCGGATAGCGTGGATGAGTACCACTAAGCGAGTAAATCCTTCCTTGGTATGGTGCACATTTCGGGCGAGCACCTAAGTGGCTAGATACTTCGATCAAATCAACACCGTATTCGCTCATCCGTTGAAACTGCATCTCTCTTGCTACTCGACTAGTTGTAGAGCGTATGTTCATATTCAAGTAAGCCTCAACACTCCACTTGCGACCGGCACGGTCTTCTAGCACAGGGATACCAAACCGTGACCATTCTCGTACTGACCCACGCATTGCTTGGTCAGCAGTTTGTACCCCCGCTAGAACCTTTCCAACCGATTTGTTTACTATGTCAAGATACACTTGTTGAGATCCGCTGAGCATTGAGGTATTGACATAATTTAACCTACTAATTGCTTGATTTTGATATGAGAGTAGAATTTCCGCTAGTGCCTGACTAGTAGTTGCCCCTGGGGCAGCCGGGAGAATACCTTCTTTAGCCGCTTGCTGAAGTTGATCTTCGTACTGGTTCATTCCCGCCTTTCCGGCTTCCTCGATCGCTTCCTTTACTTTCTCCGGGGCCATCCCTGCGTACTTAGCAATAATCTGTATATGCTCTTGTGTGAGGTTATCCAACATCGCTAACTGTTCCGCCTGCCATACTACATAACCGTCCGGAGTAAGCAAAGACTTGTTTTTACGCAAGGCCTTCGCGATATTGATTAGTATCTGTGTTTCTATCTCTTCATATATTCTCACAGTCGACTCAGCAAGACGTTCAAAATAAAGCGGGTCCATAGCAATCACTACCTTTATATAAAGTAGGTGAGTCTAACGGCAGTTAACGATTATTCTTCTTCCGTATCTTCCCCTTCTAACTCAGGATCTTCGAGATTTTCCCCCTCAACCTGTGGATTTGTATTGCTAGAGGTTGATCCTTCTAACGGAATAGCATCCACAATGTCCAAATTGACGTTTAGTTTTTCTTCTTCAGCAATTTCCTTCAGTAATAACTCTGCCTCTTCCTCCGTTAGTCCATGTAGTTTCATGATGGCTCTTTTACGAGATGTCAATCGGTTAGTAACAAGTTTAATTTGTTTATCGATTTCAGCATTTTGATCCTCGGCAATCGAGTCATCAAAGTAAACAGTAACCTTGTAATCATCCGGAGTCGGGAATAGCCCATAAAGGTCGGCCAAAATCTTAATGCACTCAATGAGGTCCGTAATTCCTTGCTCAATAATAATTTCATGAGATTGCTTCGACTTGAATGTTTTTGAGTTTTCGCTCACAACCTCAGTTGCCGTTTTTACTCCTTGGCCGTCAAATGTGAATGTACCGGGTGAGAATCCTATTTGAATTGCTAGTATGTTAAGCAACGCGTTAATAGCAGCAATGTGTTCTTCAACGCGGAGCTCTACGGAGTTGTCATAGATTTTTTGATCCTCTAAGTTAGTTGCAGCATATGCCTGATAAATCTCATCATTAGTATCAAAGTACCGTACGAGGTTCCCGTTTTCGTCTGGTACTGCACGAATAGCGGTTGCAGGCACCAGTATCCGTTTTTTCCCTAGACGAAACTCTCGCTGAAAACTATCAAACGCAATGTCTAAAGACTTCAAAGTATTCAACGCATTAGCATAAAGCGGAATTCCGAGCGGACTAGTCATATCGATATTATTTGCTATGTTCGGCTTAAAGTATACGAACAGAGGCCGCTCTAAGTTTTTGATCACAACTTCGGGCTCAAGATCGGGATAGAGTATGCTAAGATCCACTTGTACGCCAAGCTTTCCCGGAATATTGCTTTCGAATAGTTCGTTTTTAATGACATATCCATTTACTTCGGGTTCACGTAGATGAATCTCAAGATGTGTATAGTATTTGTCTCCCTTACGAGTTTGGGATTGGAATACTCCTTCGAAAATGCCTTCGTTATCCCAGCTGATCGGTATAAAGCAGTCCGCTGTCACATAGGAGAACTTGATTTTTCCGTCCTCTACATATGGTTTGATGACCATGCCTCCGAGCCCGAACATGTACTCAAGATAATCTTGGAATTTAGAGAAAAATTTGTTTTGTTCAAATACCTCTTCCACTAGTTTGTTGAAGTTTTGGTCCGAGACGCTAATAGAACAACGCTCGTTGAAGATTATCGAGGCCATTTCCTGTGCAACCACTTTGGCCATATTCATTGTGGCCATGTCTCGTTCACGAGTGCCATCCACAGTGTAATATTTTACGCGGTGCCACTTCGGATAGTACCCGCTATAAATAGCCTTCCACATTTCGATTTTTTGCAAAGTCTCGTTACTTATAGACAATGATCTGTGGTCTAAAATTGAGTTAAGCTCTTGAATAATGCCCACCTTGGTGAGCCACCTCCTTATTGTACTAGCGATAAAGCCCATTTTATCACCACCTTAAGCATTGAGCCGCAACTTAATGAGGTTGGATACAACGTAGTATTGAAACGCGTCACAAGTATGATCATCTACTTTTACTACTTGCGGCTTTTTACCCTTCTCAAGAGACTTGCGGTCCCATTGATATTTCCGGTGTTCTTCAATAAAGATTTTGTTGTTTTCCGTATCCAAGTAGTAGAATCTTCCTTGTGCAAGTAAGTCGGTCACATAATCAATCATTGTTACCTTATCGGTCTTTGCGACCGGCATTAAGATACGCCCCCAGTCACGGTAAATTTGGTTCCGTAATGCTCCCTCAGCAGAGTCGATAACTTCGGTGTCGATTAGTACATTCGGATATTTGGCCTTCAGTTGATCAATAAATTTTTTGTAGTCCTGAGACAAATCTGACGGGGCTTTTTTGTTCACCTGGTGTTCAGGGTCATAGTAATAGGTGTCTAGCAAAATAACGTTTTGTTTTTTCGTTAATCCGAAAGCACAGTAAGCAGTAGCTGACACTTGGTGCCCGCCGTCTACTGCAATATCAATTAGTGTCAAACTATCGTCCTCTGGAATGTTTTGTAACGGCTTAAACAACTTGATATTGTAAATCAAATCACCGAGACCAATGACCTCTCCAAGGTACATCCAACGCCAATAGTCCGGGTCATTTTCACGGTAACGTTCTATTTTGCGGAGCAATTGCTCTGAAAGAAATCCTTTTTTGTCGTCGAGGTACGTCGAGTGATGTATAAAATAATCTGGATCGCTTTCCTTGTCTTTTATCCACTCGTTTATCCAAGCGTATGGATTCCGTGGAGGGTTGTATGAAAAATAAACTTTAACCTCTTTGCCGTTATCCAAATCTTGGCGAATAAACGTATCTTCTACAGTGTCAATATCCTCGACACCGTCAAACTCCGCTAACTCCTCAAACCACAGAGCCATGACATAACCCTTGGCGATTTTAGCTGATTTTAGCTTTACTGGATCATCGCATCCATAAAAGTAGAATGCGGTTCCAGTCGGTTTGTGTATAATCTTTAACGGCGATTCACGGAAGATGAATTGATCCTGTACCTCGAGCATTAGAATTGCCCACTGTATTTGCTCATATACGGAAGTCCGTAAGTACTTAGCTACCTTCCGTAAAACGACCACATTTCCTAGCGAGTCCTCGAGAAAGTCCTTCACTAGCTTTAGACTAATAACCGATGACTTGAAAGAGGAGCGGCCGCCCTTAGCAACGATATGACTTTTGTCAGTGGTCCACAGTGAGTAAAAGTTCTCGTTTATTAAGTCAGTGATCTTCACTATTTTAACACTGGACTTTTTATGGACCGGTTCGTCACTGCTACTATAATTGACCTTCCTTGGATCTTTGGCTTTTGTAAAGTCTACTAACAAAACACGGTCGTCTATCACCTCTATAGGCTTTAGTTTCTTGCGTTTGTGTAATGGAATTGCGGCTTTAGGGAGCGGAATGCCCACCGCTAACACCTACTTTCTGTCGAGGCCTCAAGATTCAGTCTCGGTTGTCTCGTTTTCGTTGGACTGTTGCTGTAATGCTTCCTTCATTTCCTTTTCGTTAGAAACAATAATTGTTTTAGTGGCATTTCCTTCATTAATCTGGCTAGCAAGTTCTGCTTTCAGCTTACGAATCTCAGTACGGATCTTTTGGATATTAGCTTGCATCTGACGTAACCGGAGTTTGCGTTCGTCATCCTGGTGCGTAAGCTCCACATACTGCTTAATAAGTGAGCGAAGCTCGGACATCGCTTTCGACTGTGCATTCAGGAAAGCAGCTTGACGGTCCCATGGAAACTGAATCTCGTATTCAACTTCCTCCGAGTTAACGGTATTCCGTACTCGTCGAATGTGCTGAATGATTTCTTCACGGTTAGCAACGTACATAATCTTCTGAGACCGAAGGATTGTTGCGTATTGTATTTTGATTTGATCCCACAATATATCCAGCGGATCTTGTTCATCGATAAAGTCCATCGCTTCCAAAATGTCCGGCGGAATTAGTTTAGAGAACAGTCCGTGGCGTATGTTGTTGGTGTTTCCAAGCGGAGCTCCTCTGCGGTGATGTAACTCATACGGTTGTTGCAAACGAGTCCAGTTGTAGCGGGCTCGCCATTGCTTTACCCGTTGCACAGAAACGCCGTACTTCTTTGCGATCTTTCTTACTGCCATTCCTTTTTGGAAGTCTTTTTCGGCTAGTATCCGTTTCTCTTCTAGTGATAAATGCTCAAGGCTCATGACATCACCCCTTTTGTATATAATCCTCTCAGTGGGATTTGTTTATTACAAAAAAGAAAGACCACTGATTCGATCAGAGGCCTCTATAAAATAAACCCAGAAGGAGACTCGGTGGAGGAAAGCCCGCATGTAGCAAAAAAACACTGAGCCTTCCATAGATAAATAATAAAACATTTTGAGCCATTTGTAAACAGGCTTTGTAAAAAAGTGAGCGTTTGGTTAATCATTCACTGGTTCGTATGTTTCGGCAAAAATATCCGGCTTGCACGGATAAAACTCGCCCTTTATTCCTTTAACAATATAATCCCCAATATTAGCGGTCATTACACCTTCTAAAGTGTGGATTTTGATTATCCCTTCTTTTGGATAAGTCTCATGAGAGTAGTCCCCCAATAAACTGGTCTACTTCAAGCCAGTTGTCTCCTTTCCACTGAATCGCTTCCACAACTACCGGCTTTTTACGATAATATTTTTCCGCCATAGATACGCCTCTTTCATTCTGTAAACTGCCACTCCCCGGAGCTATTTCTAAAGTAGAAGAGTGAAGGTTCTCTCAGGGAACGGCAGTGGATAAAAACAAGAGTTTGGTTTCCTATTAACTGTAGCTACCTTTAATCCCTCTTCATACCCAGCATAATATTTATTAAATGTTTATCTATAGAATTAATCAATATAATTTCATAGGTGCTAAAACGAGTTAGGCATTCAACACATTCCCTTCGGCGACGAATACCTTTTGATGTGCTCCGGCTGTCGATCACTTTTGTTTTTGATTGGCAGATAGGACATTTCATAATAGTTACCCCCTTAAGTAATGAATATTAAAGGGCCCAAATGAGCAAAATAACTGTTGTAACAAAAAGTAGAATGTCCACAATCATTAATCCAATAAATAACCTCTGTATCCATCGTTTATAATCGCGGAGCTTAACTCCAACAAGTAATGAGCATGCAACAAAGGTTACAAGAATAACTGTCAAAGTTAAAAATAATTTTCCTACAATTTCAACTGCAGCTAACATAATAACTCCTCCCACTCTTTTATTAATTAGACCAGTCGGACCAATCATAATACTTTCTTGGATTTTGTTTTCGGTAAGTAAAGCGATTATCCTTCATCTGCTGAGGCCCGAAAGTCTTGTTCGTCCGGTCGGCTTTCTCTCCTCCGCCACCTTTTTTAACTCCTGGACGGTGTACTTCCTCATGATAAACTTCACACCAATCCTTTAGGCCTTTTTCTACTTGTTTTTGGGCCAGTTTTTCCACACGGTGGATTTCATCTTTCAGGCTCATGCTGTAGTCTAGCCCGTTAGGAGACATTGCTTTATTGTAGTCTGCCGCTTGCTTTAACTGCTCCAGGTAACGAAAAGCATTTTCCTCACGGGCCCAGCACTCAGTATCAGGATCATTCCACAGGTGAAATAGTTGATTAAAAACGGTGCACTGCACGCCATTGTATTTCACGCAGGTACTGCAATATTCGGCGGCCTTTTTAAGTTTTTCTTTGCTCATCCGTTGCAGAGCCCCCCTTCAGTTGTTGTATAGTGGTTGATATAATTTATCTCCGCGTTTGTGAGTTTTGGTAAATCTTATATAGGAAACATTTCCTGTTTGGACGAAGGTTGTCCAGAGTGGTGTGTTTTGTTGTTTTTAATTTTAAGGCAAGACCACTAAAAATCTATACCTAAAAATCCCATTATTTAACAGTTTACCCCCATTTTATGATATAATAGTTGTAAGTATCTATTATCAGTAGCTATTATCAGTAGCTATTTATTCTTTTTAATCAACTTTTTAACCTCTTTTTCTGCGGGAGTCCCGATTAATGCCACCTTATGGGACTGCCCCCTTTTTTGTGATTCGTATATAATCCATTTCGTACCATTATAATGCTCCAACGTTGCTTCGACTTTTTCCTTACTAAAAGAAACAGCCTTGTGAATGTCCCGTTTGCTAACAGGCCGCTTCGAGTTTTTCTTCAGGTAGCGAATGATTTTGTTTTTTACTTCAACTCGCTCCTTCACAGTAAAGCCTTTTTTCTTCTTTCGTGTTTTTTTCAGGGAAAGCCTACGATTAAGCTGAGCTTGGTCCTCGTACTCGTAAATAGTCTTTCTTATCTCACGGACGGATTGTTTAACGTATTCCTGAGCTTCTTCGTCGTCCAAAAATTCTATTTGAGATTTTATTCCTTCAGTTATTAAAAAGGTTAAAAAGCGGTTACGGCTGCCGTCGAACTCAAAAATAGTTCTCAGCTCGTCCAGTTTTAAAGCTACTTCTTTAGGAACTCTTATTAATAATCGTTTAAAATTGTCGCTCATGGTTATCTCCTTTCGTATTATTTATTTCATTAGATAATTATAACATAAGGCTTTTGTTTGTCCATATAAAGTGTGCATTTTGATAGTGTCAACTTTATAATCCCACTCACATACTCTGGTTAGAATAAAAGTGTGTATTTTAGGTAGTGACAACTTTTTGTCTCAGTTCACTTTGTTATTTGTTAAAAGTGTGCGGAGCTCGTTTGGTGCAATTACTTAACTTAGCACACTTCAGAAAATGTTGGTGAAAAAGTGAGCGAAAGAGTCAATTGCCTACATGACATGGTCTCACACTTTTTTTCATTTGAAGTGTGCGGACTCAGGTTTTGTGTAGACTACGGAAAACTCTCAGTTTTTTGAGCCGTTTTTGGCCATTTTTTAATAAAAAAATCATTAAATTTCTCCTCACACTGGCACTTAAAAATGCTGTAACAAGGCCTTGCGACACAGTGGTGACAACATTTAAAGTGTGCGAAGTACAGTCGTAGCACATGCTCTCGCAAGGCCTCGTTGACAGATTTGGGCGCGATACACTCCTCCAACGGTACTTTTAGGACCCTTTATAGGGTCCGTTAAGTACCGTTGAGGTGTATCGCGGGTTCTGCTGGATAAACTGTGAGTTTTGTGATGTGTTGTCATGTGAAGTGTGTATTTTCGTGCACTTTTTGTATAGTGTGCGAGATCCATTTTGTCTAGTTATCAGTTCCGCACACTTTTAAAAATTCCCCTTTGTAAGTGTGCTGAGCTGTAATGTTGACTCCACAGCACAAAGCACTTTACTCGATACTCGCCCATTCTTCTTCGCTGTTGACTGTGACCAAAAGATCATGTCCATGTGGAGTAATGATTCTCAATTGGCTGCCGACTGTGTCGATAACCTTCATGCGTGTTTCAGGAAATAACAGGTAATAAACATTTTCAACCTGATAATAAATTGCTCGCTTCACAATCAACATTCTGTGAACAACCTTCTTCATAGTTTTTACGAGATTTAACGCGTACGCTCACTAGGCCTGTTACTATTAGCGCGTTAAAACAAAGGCCTCTACGCGCCTTCTAACGGCCTTAAACGGCCTGCTAGTATATAGCGCTCCGCGCTAAGCTGCGCTGAACTCTAGCTAAACTCCGGCTGAACTCCCGATCCGAACTACGATCGACTCCGAGACCCTCAGTAGGCCAAACGGGCCTGCTAAACGGGTAGGGGAAAATATAATAAAGAAAAGAAAAGAAAAATGCGGAGCATATTATGTTCCGTGGAATTTTCTTTCCTATTTATATAGCAACTATAGATCCTTCATTCGTCGATGTGGGAATTTTTGCAAAAATCTTCAAAATACCCATTTAGATTTTGTGGGATTTCGGTTATAATAAAAATGTAAATAAATTAATTAATCAAACCAAGGAGGAGATTCGGATGGAAAACAAAAACTACTTCGAACAATTTTATCTGGAACAAGAGGTATCCATAATCGCCAAACATTATAAAAACTTAATGCAACAGCTGCAAGGAGCAATGGAACAAAACAATTCGGTGCTTTACACTAACACGCTAGAACAAATCGTTCAAGCAAACGAGATTCTTACAAAACGAGGTATATTACCCGAGGTACTACAATTAGTAAATCAAAAATAATAAAACGGGGGGGTCCTATCGGACTCCTTTCCTTTTGTGACTAATTTTAAATTAGGGACGAATAAAACAGGCAGAGGGGCGAATAGGGATTTAGTGTAACTTGTGAAATTTTTAGAAAAAGCCCATTTAGATTTTGGAGAAATTCTCTTATAATAAAATTGTAAAAATTAATTAAACAAAAAACCCAGAAGGAGAGAAAGAAAATGTTAACACCGAAACAAGTAGCACAACAATTAGGAGTTACGGATCAAACGGTTCGGAAGGTAGCACGCAAATTATTCGGCAAATCAAACGGTGGATGGAAATTCACCACGGATCAAGTGGAACTATTGAAACAACACCTCGGAACAAAGAAAGCTGCAGCCGCTCCGCTGCTAGCAACCCCGCAAATCGACACATCGGCCCTAACTATTCAACGGCTGACCGACTTCGCGAACAACTGGCTGCAAGAAACTTACGGAATCGGACTGAAGGTACCAATCGAAATCAGAAGTTCACTAAAACGGACTTTAGGGTATTTCCAATACAAGCAAAGTAAGAAAGAACCTATTAAAATAGCACTAGCCGCTAAGCTATTCACTCATTATCCCAAAGAAGCGGTATACGACGTATTAAAGCACGAACTAGTTCACTACGCATTATACATGTTAGATAAACCCCACAAAGACGGCCATCCATACTTCGAGAACGAATTGAAACGCTTAGGGGTGTCCCCTACTAATACCTATAAGGCCAAAGGATTCTATCACGTATACCGCTGCAGCAGCTGCAACCAAGTTATCTCCCTCCGAGCTAGACAGATTACAAAATTAGAAAACTACCGCTCCCGCTGCTGCAGGGCAAAACTAAAATACGACGGTTATCAGGAGGTCAAATAACCCTCCTTCCTTTTTGTGACTATTTTTACATAAGGCATTATCGGAAGAGTATCTCGGGCATCGAAAAGAGCAGGACTGCAGGACCTTTTTTATGAAAGGCTTTTTAAATGGGGATTTTACCTATTTTTGTTTTATTAAATTAATTATATAATAGGAATGAACACGGAACACAAGAAATTGATAGAAAGGAGGATATAAAATGAAAATCGTTCTTAATGATGTGAAATTTATGGAAGCTCTTATAAAAGTCGCTGTTGAGCAAGAAAAAAAGGTTCAGGAGGAAATTAAAAGTGACTCCGTGGTTACGGAATCGCAAGGACGAATTAAAGGGTTAATCTCTACTTTACCTAATGAGTATCAACAACTTATTCATCACGAAATTTCACGTCTGTCCAAAAGATTGATAGAAATTAACCTTAAAGCTGCTAGCACCGTTGTTACTGAAGCTATTACAAGGGCAACGGAGAGGTACGAATGATCTACATCTTATGACATCCGAAAAAATACACTGAGATAAAAACGAATAAGCTGTGGAGAGTACTTCAGTATCTGTGTAAGGGTTACAAAGTCATAAACAAATACAAATAAAGAAAATAAATTAATAAGGAGGTATTTTGAATGGTAGTTACATTAGTTCATGAAAGAACAAAATTAACAAAGCAAGTAAAGGTGGGATTTAGCTGGACTACATTACTTTTCGGCTTTTTCCCCGCTTTATTTAGAGGTGACTTCAAGTGGGCAATAATTCAATGTTTGCTAAACATCTGTACATTTGGACTATCATCATTAGTATTTGCCTTCCTTTATAACAAAATTTATGTGAGGGAATTAATCGAAAGGGGATATAAAGCGGCCGATTCCGGTTCTGAGGCTATATTAAAAGCAAAAAGGATAGTAGTTTAATAGAAGGTGTTGGCGGGAAAAATGGATAAAATGAACATAGAATGGTTTAAAGGGTTTAATGCAGGCGCGAAAGAGCAACGAAAAAAGGATATAGAAAGCTTCGCTAAGCTAATCGAAAATTTAGAGGTGAAAGGCATCGGGCCAACATTGAAAGCTCGAATAATACAGGCCATTAATGAAAGTGTGGGAAAGGAGAAATAAGAATTGTCTTCAGAGAGCCACGTCGATTATCAGTACATGAATATTGCTGACTTTATTTTACGATTTGGGGAGGAACGGCAAGACCGCACCGGAACGGGAGTTATATTGTATTTTTCTCCTCCCCGCTTCGACATTGATTTAACTCAGGGCTTTCCGCTGCTGACAACTAAAAAGATGCATATCCGTTCGATTGTTCACGAACTCCTGTGGTTCTTACGAGGAGATACTCACATTAAGTATTTGCTAGATCATGGAGTAAGCATTTGGAATCAAGACGCTTATCGCTGGTATCTAGAAAGTCTTCCTAAGGACCAAAAACCACTTAGTTATGAAGAGTTTATCGAAAAAGCAAAATCGAAAGGTTATAACTTTTATGGATACCTTGGACGAATTTACGGTGCACAATGGCGTAATTGGATTGCTTTCTCGGAGGGGAAGTTTCGTGCAACAGACCAAATTAAGCAGCTGATTCACGAGCTCCGCAAAAATCCCTACTCGAGACGCCACGTCGTTTCAGCCTGGAACGCCGGGGAGTTAGACCAGATGGCTTTGCCTCCGTGTCATGTATTATTTCAATGTTATGTAAGTGACGACGGTGGATTGAGCTTGCATATGTATCAACGTTCAGGAGATTACTTTCTCGGCGTACCTTTTAACATTGCAAGTTACGCGTTATTAACGCACATGATTGCTCAGGTTACTGGGTATTACGCGAAACGACTAGTAATTACGCTTGGAGACGCACACATTTATAAAAATCACATTGGTGCCATTTGTGAGCAAGCAAAACGTGAACCAAAGCCATTGCCAAAGCTGTGGATCAACCCAGATATTAACAATATCGATGATTTTAAGTTCGAGGATATTGAAATAAGAGGATATGATCCACATCCTGCAATTAAAGCACCGCTTTCAGTAGGCCTTTAAAACGGAGCTTTTCAACTCCGTTTTTTCTTTGTGGTTATGGCGGGGATTTTGATTTAGGCCATTTACAAACCCATTGATTTTGGCTTAAAATAAAATTGTAAAAATTAATTAATCAAATCCTGAAAGGAGACGGTGGAAATGACTAAAGAACGGTTGATTTACATTTTACAAAATCTGAAAAGATATAACGATTGTATGACCACACCTCTTAAAAACGTTGAAGAGTTTAAGAAAATGCAACGCAAGTACAACTGGATAGTCCTTAATAATTATAAGGAAAAAAGAAATCAGGTTATCGCGGTTCTTCAAAAGCTGGGATTTCAAAAGGAAGGAGGAACACAAGGAACTTATTGGAGATACTTTAAACACCTTAATTTAACCGTTAGGTTTCAGATAGGGGAAAGCATCAATAACTATTATGACTGCATATCCTGTTACGCTAACTACCAAATCTTCGAAGGGGAGGTAGAACAAATAACCCTTAGACCTGGGGATGTATTTTACGAAAACGGAATCATGAAACGGATGACTCGAAATGGAGTCTGGACGGGAGACTGAAGAGGGAGATTCACACTCCTCTTCTTTTTTGTGGGATTTTTAGAAAACCCTTGAGTTACTCATATATAAACCCCACTAATAAGGAATGAAAAACATCACACCAAAAACGGATATATCACAAGTCGGATCATCGAACAAACAATGGACCTTGGAAGAGGATACCGCAACTTTAAATATAACCTGAGAGTCTGGAGGTTTACAGAGAAAGGCCTAAACAAACTACGGGAGATAGCTAAAAAACGGAGCTAAAAAGTTCCTATTTTTGCGGTTATGATTGGGGATTTTGTTATTTCCGTTAGGAAGAAATAGTATTATAATTAATTTAACCAAATATTTAAAAGAAGGTGAGATTGGTGATAAGAAAACAAATATTAATCCTCTTTATTATTCATATTATCTGTGCAGTAGGAATGGTGGTGCTTATAATATTCGGATTTCAATTACTCAGTGACATTATCAAAAGTACGGTTGTTAAAGAGTCTATTATTAAAAGTGAAACTGTTAACTTTAAAGAAGAGCCCCGCTATATTCAACAAAAAGAAACAAAAATATCAAGCACTTATACAGAAAGTTATGAGGACTTGTACCTGTTAGCTCAAATTATACATGCAGAAGCCAAAGGGGAACCCTACGAAGGAAAGTTAGCAGTCGGAAATGTAATTCACAATCGAGTAAAGTCTAAACAATTTCCTAATTCAATTAGGGATGTGATTTTCCAAAAAGGGCAATTCCAGTCGGTCAGGAATGAATCAATTTATAATAAACCTAGTGAGGAATCCATAAGAGCAGCTATGGAATCTTATCACACTAATATTATTGGTCCGGCTTTATATTTTTACAATCCAACCCTAAGTACGGATACATGGATCACAACGAGAAAAACGATTAAACGCATTGGAAACCATATTTTTGCCTATTAGGAATCTGCCCAAACCGAGCTCTTATATGAGCTCATTTTTTTGTGTGATTTTTTAGATTAAATTCTTCAAATTTACCATTTTCAAAATCTAAGTTTAGTAGTATAATTAAATTAACAAAATACTTATCCCAGGGGGGGAGAAAATGAACTTTTATATGGTGGAGTTTGGTAACTGCTCAAAAGAAATTAGGGCCATAAATGATCAAATTGCTGTCAACTTCGCTAAGAGGATGCTAGAACGGTGGAATCAACCGGGCTGCAAAGTTTACCGTACTAACCCATTCTCTAACAAACGCCGTAAAGTCTTAGAGATTCAGTACAATCTCTACGACCCTTCCAAACCTAGTTTAACACAGGACAATATTTGGGAACTGATCTCTGTGGAAAAGCCGAAAAAGTCCAAAAGAGAACGGGCTGCTAAAACGGAACGCAAAGGCGAAAAACGGGTTAACCACGCAGTACCGCTTTCAGCAATAGCAGAAAAAATAGGAAAAGAGCCTTCCGCTATCCGTCGGAAGCTCCGCAAATTGGGTATACCTAAACCTGAAGGCGGATGGGGCTGGGATTCCTGGGATGATCCAATAGTAAAAGAAATTTTAAGCTGGAGGGAGAATGGATAATATGAAAAGGGGATACTTAAGAGAAAAAGATGAATTGATCGAGAAACGCATTAAGGAAAGGTTACAATCACACGAAAGCTCAATTATTCAGGACTTGCGCAAACAGGGTAACATACACGAAGCTGCTGTGGTATTTTCTCATGAGGGATTCAATTTCTTCATCGATAATATCTCCCGAACGATTGCTAGGGAACTGACCCCCTATATAGAGGAGGTGGTAGATGAAAAAATTAATCATTTTCTTACCCAACTAATAGAACGCCTAGAGCGGAAGGTTAATACTCCTCCTGCTACCGAAACGGGGAAAGCTACAAAGCCAGAAAGAAGAGTACGGTGGACCAAAGAGGAAGATGATCTTCTTATCAGTGCTGTTAATTCTTATTTACAGAGAAATGGTGGGAAAGTAAAAGACGCTCTCGAATTTGTTCATACAAGAGGTTTACTACAAAGAAGCTTACGGTCTATTACTTTACGGTATTATTACTTAAAGCAACGGGATGAAGCTTAGTACAATCTATTGACGAAGGATTTACGAAATTTTTAGAAACGCAAAAGGAGGATATTCATATGGAAATCAGACTTTATTTTACAAAAAAGGGTTATCCAGCACTTTGGGAAAAAGGAGGTGGGATGACCAACACAGGTTCAGCACAAATCATTGCCAACGCTGACGGTACCGCAAAGAAGCCGGTCTATATCCGCCGAAGCGGTACATTGGCAAATTCAGATCACGCATTATTTATTATATCACCTGGGGATCTGGTAATTCAAGCCTACCACCACCGGAAAGATTTCTCAATCAATATTTACCGGATCGCATGTATTAAAGATGATGAAGCCATTTGCGAAAAAATCAATTCTTTCGATATGGGTGAATGGACATTCGATCCGCCGGAATATCTTTTGCCTGCTATTGAGGCGGCAAAAGAAAAGGCGTTATGTTATCACTGCCGATCGCCGCATTTTACAACTGAATAGGGGGTGAAGCTTAAATGCAACCTAAATTCGAAGCTGGGGACCTGGTAATCATTCATCAGGACCCTCGCTTTCTTTTGCCCGATAATTTACGGATTTACCACGGAAGAAAGGCCAAAATTATCTGTGAAGCGGGAAAGGGCAACTACATTGTCGAAATACCAGAAGGAAGCACGTTTGTTACTAAGGTTATTCCCATTCAAAATTTGGTATTGCATGTGAACCTAAAAACGATCACTGTCCTAGTTGCTTTGGATGAAAGAATGAACATCGTGGCCGTACGCGAATACCCGTATGGCTCACCTCCGACAAAAAAGGATGTCTACAAGTTCTTGGAGGAAACAAACGCAAAATTCATTGATGTGAGAATATTATACACACGAACTGACTAAAGGCATTTACTTAGAGGACCTCAACTAATATAATTATAATGAAATTAAATTTTAGGAACTAAGGAGGAATATGAACTATGATGATTAAAGATGAGAAAAACATCAAACTTTACACAGTGAAGGAAACTGCTGACCGTATCCGTAACGAAGTAGACCCTGACTTTAAAGAACGTCGGTTATCCTACTTGATTCGTCAAAACCGAATTGAGGCACAAAAAATCGGCTGGATCTGGGTTATTCCGGAGTACGAAGTAGAACGGATTATCGAATACTTAAAAGCAAAAAAATCTAAAGCAGCACAAAACTAACAGAAGGGAGGGGTTTGGAGCAATCTACGGCAGACCCTACCCTCCGTATAAGATAAAGTCAGGAGGGTGAAGCTGGAGGATGGACTCAATTAAGTTTCTAACAACAGTTTGGTCAAAGCAAGCAAGACCTGGGGAGTATGTTTTTCTGTGCACACGAAAAATCGATGGCGACAACGTTGAATGGAAAGACCACCCAATTTTATATCGTGGAAGGACGCACCTTAAAAAGGACCTTAAAAAATTCTTTGAGCAGTATGATTCCAAAAAATACGATATTTACTTTGCTCCGCTAGCCTTTAATAAGCCGCGAAGAGCAAAGGAAGCTGCAGTACGATCTATATTTCTGTGGCAGGACTTAGACTATGCCGATCCTAAAAGGTTTCCTAACAAAAAGGATTTATTTCCTTCCATTTATTGGCAAAGTTCCCCAGGCCGCTATCATGCTTTATGGAAACTGGACAAGGTATATGACTTAGATGAAGTTACAAATCTAAATCGTGACTTGGCCTATTATGTTGAAGCAGACAAAGGCGGATGGGATAAAACTCAAGTGCTTCGGGTCCCTGGCACACACAACCTGAAGTACGAGAATAAACCAGTAGTCAAGCTAATGAAAGGTAGTGGAAGGACCTATCGATTAAAAACCCTTCGTAAGTTGGTCCCAGAGAAAAAGGAACTAACAACTACCATTACGGTTAATTATTTGGAAGAGGGTGACCCACAGGAAATACTAAACCGCTACTCGAGTAAAATTCCGGCCAAAACGCTTAAGCTGTTACTTCAGCGAGAAGTTGAGGTTGGAAAGCGCTCTGATGTACTGTGGATGTTGGAACATCAGCTTTATGAGGCCGGACTTACACCAGAAGAAATATTTACTCTAATTAAGCATTCGGCTTGGAACAAATTTCGAGGGCGCAAGGACGAAAACGAACGGCTTGCTAAGGAGATTGAGAAAACAATTAACGACTTCCTGAGCAAGTCCATCGAAAAGCCAAAGGAGCTTGTTTTAGAAGGCTCATCTCTGAAAATAGAAACATTCGGACAAGTAATGTCCAATATTAATACTTATCCTGGATGGCTGGTTGAAGGATTCTGGGCAAGACGTTCACACGGAATTGTTGCCGGTGAGCCAAAGTCATTTAAGTCCACTTTTACGTTAGATTTGGCTATTTCCGTGGCTTCAGGTAGACCATTTTTAGGGAAGTATCCGGTCCTCGAACCAGGACCAGTAATCATAGTCCAAAACGAGAACGCCGACTGGATAATCCGTGATAAAATGGAAAAACTCATTTATAATCGAGGGCTTGCTGGAAGGGTAGATTTTATTAGTAAACGAATACTGAAGGTCGAGTTTCCGAAGGAAATCCCTTTATACATGATTAACCAGCAGGGCTATAGCTTAGATAATCCGGAACACCAGCAAGTAATGGAAGCCCTCATTAAGGAGATTCGTCCGGTGCTAGTTATTTTTGATCCGTTATACTTAATGTTTGACGGAGACATCAATTCGGCCAAGGATTTGAACCCTGTGCTTAACTGGTTGCTTAAAATTAAGAATGAGTACAAGACTGGCGTTATGGTTATTCATCACTATAATAAAGGAAGCGGGGGAAGCACACACTGGAGAGGCGGTCAACGGATGCTTGGATCAACCACATTGCACGGTTGGATTGAGTCAGCCTGGTACTTGCAAGTTATGGAACCTGATGAAAGCCAGGCAGTGCAAGTTGATCAAACCTCGAAAGCCCCCGCTTCCGTTATTATGATTCGGGAGTTCCGTAACGCTGGCTATTATCCAAAAATCGAACTAAAGCTTCGCATGGGAGAGTTTGGAGATCCAACTTATGAGGTCACTGCCGAGGTTTACTCGGAAGAGGAAGTCAAATCTAAGCGACTAAATGTTGACCAAGTAGCTGTGGAGATTATACGGGTTATAAAGACCCTTAAGGAAAATCGAATCGTTCCGTGGACCGAGTTAATGGAAATGATCGGGGTAGATAGTCAAAAACTAATTAAAGAAGCTGCTAGCTTAGCTGCCAAAACGGATACCAACTTAAAAATTACGGCTGCAGGAGTAACCAAGATTAAGAAGAAGAAAGTTGGTTAAAACCCCCATTCTCTATTTACGGAACTTAGAAGGAAATGATATAATTAAATTAACAAAATTACCTAGGAGGAGAGCCGAGGATGACTTCAGGGGGAATTTACGAACTTGCAGTAGCAGTAGTCTATAGGAGAAGAGGTCGAGTAATTGGCCGAGCAATTATTCGCTTTAAAACGGAAGAGCATTACAAGCAGTTTACGAAAGTCTTATCAGACCATACTAAGTTAGAGTTTTATACGATCAATATTAAAAGGGCCTCTAGTCCTAATGGTAACGTTGCACCGAAAGGAAAGCTTTGGTGCCCCTACTGCTCTGACTGGAGAAAGTTCTTTCATGAAGATGATGGATATACGAGATGTGAGATTTGTACTATATCCACTAGAGATTTCTATACTAAAAAGTATAATGTTGAGTTGGGATTACTGAAAAAGGAGGGGGTATAATGATAATTGTAGAAGGAATGGATAACTCTGGTAAAAGCACACTGGCTAAGCATTTAGCCGAGAAATTCGGATTGAGGTATCTTCACTCACCAAGTGAATACCGAAATGATCCAAACAGAATGATAAGTTGGGCTATAGAAAAAATGCTGGAAAGAAAGTATATGCCACATAAAAAACCAGCAGTTTATGACAGATTTTCTCCTATTTCCGACCGAGTTTATGGGCCCGTTCTTCGTGGGGGAACTCCGTATAACGATTTAGCAATAGGGGCTATGGCAGTTAGACTGTTAAAAGATGTACCACACCTCATTATTTATTGCCGCCCTAATCGAGAACGGATCTTAAACTTTGGTTCTCGTGAACAAATGGATGGCGTTACTTCTCAAGCTATTAAGCTTTTGGAAGAATATGATGCTCTAATGGGTAAGATGCAACTGGAGGGATATGACATTATTACTTATAATTACGAGAAACCTGAGGACTATGAATTTGTAACTTCTCTAGTAGGTCTTTACATAAAACAATGGGAGGATGATAAGAAGAGCTTACTTTAAAAACTTTCATAACAAGAGTATTTTCTCAAAGAAGGGGGCTACATGATTAGATCACCTATTAAGTACACCGGAAATAAATATAAATTACTCCCACAGATATTAAAACACTTTCCCGAAGACATTGAAGTATTCCTAGATTTATTCTGTGGGAGTGGTACTGTAGCTATTAACGTAAAATCAGATGCTGCTGTTTGTAATGATATTTCTTTTCCGCTGATTAATTTACTTCGTTATTTACAAAGACATTCTCCTGAAGAGATAATGGACGGTATAAAGGGCTTAATTATGAAATATCAATTGAGCCGAGAAAATAAACCCGGGTTTGAAAACCTCAGAAAATCATATTCGAAGACCCAATCGCCTTTGGAATTATTTACTTTAATTTGTTATAGTTTTAATAGCTTAATGAGATTTAACTCTAAAGGGGGGTTTAATGTACCATTTGGGAGAAAAGAATTTAATGAATTTATTATCAGGAAAAACTTAGAGGAATTTCATCGAGTGGTATCCACCCGACCGTTCATATTTACTTGTGGTTCATACATTAATACGCCATTAAACCTTTTATCGAAGAGGGATTTTATCTATATCGACCCGCCCTATCTCATCTCGAATGCAGTTTATAATAAACAATGGGGGGTTGAGGAAGAGAGAAACTTATTAGCATGGTTAGACCTGGTTAACGCAAAAGGCTTACGGTTTGCTCTATCAAATGTCACACACCATAAAGGCCTAGAAAATGAAATATTAGTCAAGTGGTCAAGGAAATATAATGTTCACGAAATTCAGTCAGATTATTCGAACTGTAATTATCAAGTGAAAGTTAAAGGTTCTACTCGAGAAGTTTTAATTACTAATTATTAAGGGGGAAAGATGATGTACTTTAAAAATCCGCATAATGAAAGTGACATGCTCGTAGCCATTTTTAACCAGCAACGATCACATATGGAGGTATACGCACAAATCGAGGACGAAAACGGTCTGCTTCAAACACCGGATATTCCAGTGAACCTTCAGGACAAGTTTGGGCAAGCCCGTTTAAAGGATTTTGCTTGGAGAATTACGGAAGAGATTGGGGAAGCTTTAAACGACCTGTACTTGGACCCGAACTCACGAAACTATTTTGAGGAACTCTCCGATGTGCTTCACTTTTTAACAGAGTTCACGATTTTAGCCGGTTATCGCCCCGAAGACTTAATTCGAGAACCTGTGGATAAAAAAGTGGATTATCTAGAAGAGCTGTATAATCAAACGGAAATAGCAACGAAACATTTAGACTTCTGGTTCACTTATAATGACATTGCACTCCTGGTGGCCGAGTTTATTCGAGAGCTGTCAATGCTTTGCAACTTACTAAAAAACAAGCCATGGAAAAAGTCAGTTGCACAGGGGCGATTGAAGGAAACGGACCCCTTTAAGTTTAAAAAGCAGCTCATTAATGTCTGGGAGAGATTCATTCATATTTGCTTAACCTCAGGCGTTGGCCCACAAAACTTGTACAGGCTGTATTTTCATAAATCAGATAAAAATAAAAAGCGACAAGAAACGGGGTATTAAAGGTGCTAGTAGCTCCGCAACAGTTTGAGACCTTAGACGAGGCCTTTTATTGGATCAATCGGTCTTTCTTGACTCGACCACATGAGTATGTCCAATTTATCCGGGGAAGTCAGGGATTCTGTGAAGACTTGGTCATCCCAGTAAAACGCCCAGTAACAACTCTTAATCTTTACGAATATGCTTTTAATCCAAAAACAAAATGGAAGCATTTGGTCCGTACTTATATTGATCCAGACGAATACTACCGCTTTTGGGAACAGATGGGAAAGGTTACCGGGACTTCATACCAGTTTCGTTTTAAAAATAAACTGAGCGGAAATGGCCCATGTTTAATAGCCGTTGTATTAAAACGAAACGAGTCAGGGGCACTTTGGACAAGAGCTTCTATCATATGGAGAACGGCTGAGTTACAGCGAAAGTTTGCTGCAGACCTAGTATTAATACACAATTTCTTCCGTGAAGCTCCAGAGGAATGCAAACAGCTAATGGATATTCAAGAGGTAGTACTTTACTTATCACAAGCATTCCAGTCATGGAGGCTTGTAGGTCCTTTAGTTAAACGCTTTTGCTCATGGGAAGAAGTAGATACTAGTCATGATTATGGAAAACGGGTAGTTAGCAATTTTCAAAGAATATACGCTGAGCCTCAGCCTGAATTAAAATTTGCTCCAGCAATAAAGATGCAAAAGTTTTACTTAAAACAAAAACGAGGAGAATTAGGGCACTGCACACCGGAAGATTTATCACTTGTTAAAGCTCTGGAAGAGATTAAGAGGGGGAGATAAAATGTTACGAGTCGGGTATTATGATGATTTTACCACAGCTATTAAGCAAGCCAAACTAGCACTATATCATCATGGGGAGCTAGTAGAAACTAACTATTGGCAAGCAATCGATGTAAGCAATAACGAACAATTGAATATGTGGGAGCTAATGAATTACACATTCTCCTGTCGGGTAAGCCCCGATATTAATGAGCTCCGCGAACAAATCCGCCCTAACCTGCCTTGGGCGGATGACCATTTTATGGAGCGGATAGGTGGACTGCCATTAAATCCTGGGGAACAATATAAAAATTGGCCCTTCTTTAAACGGCAAAAGGAAAATGATCGTCACAGGGACCAAGAAGGCAAACATTCACACACTTATATGGAACGTATTTGGACCCCGGCTTTGGATGGAATTCGGTACAAGTTCGGCAACCTAGATGACGTTATTAATTTACTGCTCCGTGATCCTAATACACGTCAAGCCTTTTTACCAATCTGGTTTCCCGAAGATACGGGAGCTAAAGAGAAGCAACGGGTACCATGCACATTGGGATATCACTTTATGCACCGGAAAGGTGAGATGCACCTGTGGTACCCAATTCGATCTTGCGATTATTTTCGTCACTTCCGAGACGATGTTTATATGGCCTGTCGATTGCTGATTTGGGTTATTGAGAAACTGAAAACGAAGGACCCTGAAACTTGGAAGGATGTTAAGCCTGGGTATTTACACATGCATATTTATTCCTTCCACATATTCGCTCCGGAACGAAACTTACTACTAAGGGAAGAGAAATAGGGGGGATGAGCTTATGCTTCCTGATATTCCTAAGAAGAGGGAACGAGTTATATACCTCCCTCTTCGTATTAAAGGAACAGTAACTTACGTAGACCACAAGAACATTTACCAACACCATCTTTCACCAATCCAGGTTGAATTGGACGAGCCTTGGGACCCTACTTCTTCTCCACAACGGATGATTCGCGGCAGTATGCTCGAGTTTCGTAAACTAAAAAAGAGGAAGAAAAAGAAGGGGAAAAAATGATTCACTTGACGACTAGAGACATGAAAGAGGCATTCCTTCAGCTGAACTTTTTATTTACAACGCGGTCGACAATAGACTATAAACCCTCGCATAATAAGTTTCAAAATTATCACTTCTTGAACGCTTTTAACATTTTACTGGAGGCCGACCATTGTGATACGGATTTGAAGTTAGAGCAAATAGGGTATAAACGTAGAAAGGCCAATCACTTGCTGAGGTCATACTTAGACCCGGCAGAATATAAACACTGGATTGAACTTATTAAGGAAACCACAAAAGAATACCATCGAGTTGATTCGGACATCGTGCTCCCAACTACAAAAAACAGTAAGCATAAAAATGGACCGTGTTTATTAGGATTCAGCTTTAGAAGCCACATTTTCCCTGTGCTCACAGTCTACTCAAGATCAGTTGAGCTCCCACAACCTTGTGCAGCGGATACCATATTGATTGCAGCTATTGGGGAACATATTAGAGAAGAGCTGGATTTGGATACCGTAAGAGTACATTGGTATATAGCTTCTGCTAGACTTCGTTCGACATTCGCTAATTTCTTTCGATTGTTTGTTTACCCATTTGAGGAATTTGAATATCTAAACACTGAATTTCAAAAACATGTGGAAAAACAATGGAATAACATTTTGGCTGACTTAGAAAAAGATGTGAGTTTTTCTAAGCTTGTACGGTTACGGAACGAGTACAAAAGGATTATAATAGAAAGGAAGGAACCGGAACAATACACCGGAACTAAGTATTTTATAGAAAAATTAAAGGTAGGGGATTGGTGAATGGTTAACGAAATTAAACTTGAGGAACTTTGGGGCGATCGAATATCACAATCACTTATTCATATGTTTGCTGCATTACTATGGGCTACTCGGTCAACTTGCCAACGGCTTCAAGTTGGAGCGGTATTGGCAAAAGGAGGGAGAACCATATCCACCGGATACAATGGGGCCCCCTCAGGACTCCCGCACTGTAACGAGGACAACTGCAAAAGTCAGCCACAGTGCAAAAGAACGATTCATGCTGAAATGAACGCAATTTTGTTTGCAGCTCGTTACGGGATCTCTACAGAGGGAACTGAACTTTACACCACACATTCCCCCTGTATAGACTGTGCAAAGGCCATCATTAATGCCGGCATTAAAAAAGTATATTATCTTAAAGAGTATCGAAGCCAAGATGGAATTGAATTATTGAAACTGGCGGGAGTAAAGGTATATAAAATTGTGATGGAAGAAGGTGAGGATGAGCAGAAATGCCACAGCGAAGAGTAAAAGGGAATCCTGATTGCACCGCTTGTGATTTGTATCGTACCTGTCAGATTGTAAACATTATGGGTAAGGGCCCTGAAAACGCTAAAATAATGGTAGTTCTTGATAGCCCAGGCCTAATGGAAGACAACACAGGTAAACCAATCGACGGAAAGAACCGAGATTTTTTAAAACAATTATTTGAGGAGGCCGGAATTAATTGGAAAGATTGCTATATAACTAACGCTGTAAAATGTCGGCCTCCGGCTAAATATTCCATTAAAGTTAGAGAGATTAACGCCTGCCGACAATACTTGGACAAAGAGATTAAGGTCATTAAACCTAAGTTTGTTTTATTAATGGGTGCTACTGCTCTTAAATGGTTCAAAGGAAAGGAAAAGGCCAAAATTACGGAAGAGCACGGAATGATTTTTGAACGTGACAGAACTTATTACATGCCTGTTTTCAGTCCAGGGGTTGCTTATCAGGACCCTAAAAAATTGACGCCTTTAAAAACGGACCTTAAAAAGTTTGCTAACTTAATTAAAGGAAAGAAGGTCGGCAAACCTAAGTTAAACTTCCACGTAGTCGAAAGCTTTGATGATTTCAACGAGATGATTATGGACCTGAAGAAAAATAAGGTTACTTCTTTCGACATTGAGTCCACAGGGCTTAACCGCTTCGAGGGACAAATTACAATGATTGGCTTTGGCCTTAAAAACAAGCAATGGATTTTGCCATTGCAGTTCCCGTTCGGTCGTTTCAACAATCAGCCAGACATTCAAAATCAAATGCTTGCTATTATTTCTGAGGTGCTTAATACAAAGAAAACAGAAAACGGCAAAAAGAGGGTTAACGTTACTCATAACGGAAAATTCGACAACCTGTGGATAAGAAAGCATTACGGAGTTCGGATACACAATCACTTCGACACGCAAATTGCACATTACTGCCTCGATGAGAACGACGGTCATGGACTGAAGTACATTGCACGAATACTGCTCGGGGCTGAGGACTGGGATATAGGTAAAGAGCTGAAAACTTCTAGCGGCGAACTTACTAAAAAGGACGCAAAAAAGCTGTATGAATATTTAGCCTATGACGTTTATTATACACGGAAGCTTTATTTTTACCTGAACGAAAAGCTTAAAGAGGACGGGGCAGTGTACAAGCTATTTAAAAAATTGATGATGCCTATATTCCACGTTTACGAAGACGTTCAAATGGAGGGCGTCTGGATACGGAAGGAAAAGTTCGACGAGGTCGAAAAGCTGCTTAACGACCGAGTTAAGGAAATTGATGAAAAGCTGGAGGAAATTAAGCAAAAAGAAGGGCTTCAAATTGACAATTGGAACTCAGCACCACAAATACGCGATGTGCTATATAATCAGTTGGGTCTTCCTGTGGTAGAGACTACGGATAAAGGCACCCCATCCACAAGTGAATCAGCACTTAAACAGTTACGGGATAAGCACCCAATTATCCCATTGCTGATGGAACGGCGAGGGGTTAAGCAGCAACTGTCGTTCTTTATTAAAGGTTGGAAAAAATGGATGGTTGACAATCGACTTTATCCGAACTTTAATATCCACGTTACAGTTACAGGGCGAACAAGCTCTAATGACCCTAACCTGCAGCAGGTCCCACGGGATAAAAAGATACGCTCGTTAATAGGAGCTCCGCCTGGATGGACCTTTGTCGAGGCTGACTACTCTCAAATTGAGCTTCGGATTGCTGCAATGCTGTCCGGAGATACCACAATGATTAACACCTTTATAAACGGATTGGACATTCATAGTAAAACGGCTTCGAGCCTAAATGGCAAACCAATTGACCAGCAAACGAAGGAAGACCGAAAGTCAGCTAAAGCTGTGAATTTTGGATTTGTTTACGGAATGGGCTGGAGAAAGTTTAAAGATTATGCACGGGATAATTACGGAGTTATTTTGACGGACCAAGAAGCACAGCTTTATCGTAAACGGTTCTTTGAAACGTATAGCGACCTGCCTACTTGGCACGAAAAACAACGCCGTATTGCTAGAATGTTTAAGCAAGTACGAAACTTAATTGGCCGAGTTCGTCGATTGCCGGAGATTGACTCACCAGACCCTTCTAAAGTAGCAGAAGCCGAACGGCAAGCTATTAACAGTCCTGTGCAATCATTCGGCTCTGATCTAATGCTAATGTCACTTATTGAACTGCATAAAAAACTCCCAAAAGATAAGTTCAGGATTGTAGGATCAGTACACGATGCAGGACTGTTTATTGTTCGTGATGACGCATTAAATGAGATCGTACCACGGATCAAAGAAATTATGGAACATCCTAAGCTGCTGGATGTATTTGGAGTTAAGCTAACAGTACCAATTGTAGCTGAAGTTGAAATTGGAGACTGGGGAATTGGCAAACCTTGGGAGCCAGGCCAAAAGATTATTCCTAACGGGGATGGAACCGTAGAAATTGTGGACGAGGATTAACTTAGTATATATAGGAAAAACTTCAAAAATTATTGGTAAAATGGGAGTTTTTCCTATTTAAGTTTTCAGAAAAATTGATATAATTAACCTGAACTCGGAAGGAGGTGAGCCAACCACATGGCCTTCAGACGAAAGCCGAGAGGCACAATTAAAATAGACTTCTCAGCAGCGGTGGAGTTAACTCAATTGAAACAGGTTTCACCGGTAACTATTAAGGACCTGACACACTACGTTAAAATCTCAAACTCTCGGATTAAAAAATGGAACTCCTGCAAACGAGCCCATCATTACGCTTTTAATGAAAAGTTGGAAAAGAAATCTCCTCCATCCTCGCTATATAAGGGGAAAATTATCCACGAATGCATTGAGGATATGATTTATGGTCGAGATTGGAGACCAACCCTTCAAAAATACATTGACGAGTACAATAAGATGTTCGAGGAGGAAAAGGAGCAATACGGCAATCTTCCTGAAGACCTAACCACAATTTTGGAAGGTTACGAAAGAATGTATAAAGACGATGGGCTAACCTACTTGGAAGCTAACGGAAAAAAGGCTGAACATGACTTTGCCATTGAAATTGGCCAAGAGCCATGTTTAGTCTGCCGAGGTTCCGGAGAAGTTACAGCAGGAGCTGTCTGCAACGTTTGTAAAGGCGAAGGTTGTTCCTACTGTAATGACCTTGGGCAAGTCTCAGAAGGGGGAACCTGCTCCTACTGTGGTGGTGAAGGAACTCGGGGCATAGCTCTAGTAGGTAAAATCGACGCAGTTGCTCAGGACCGAAACGGTCGGGTTTGGCTGGTCGAACACAAGTCCTTTAAAAAGCTTCCTGACGAGGACTTTCGTTGGACGAACCAGCAAGCCACAATTTATGCTTGGGTAATGCCACAAATCGGTTTCCCAAAACCTGATGGAGTTATGTGGGACTACATTAGAACTAAAGCTCCGACAAAACCCGAGCTTTTAAAGTCAGGTGCTCTCTCTAAACGAAAGAATATTGATACAACATACGAAACATATTTAAAAACTATTGAAGAGCACGGATTAGATCCTGCCGATTATGAAGATATTCTCGAGAACTTGAAAGGTAACGAACATAACTTTTATCGGAGAATATATCTCCCTATCCGGGAAAACATTATTGAGCCCGTTATTCGGGATGTTATTAATACCGCTAAAGAAATTTACTACCTTGGGGAGCTGTTAAAAACACGCAATCTCGGAAAGGATTGCAAAATCTGCCCATTTAAACAGTTATGCCAAGTAGAAATTATGGGAGGTGATGTTGAGTTCATTAAAAAAACTCAATATCGCCCAAGCACGTATCACGTAAATGTTGAGGAAGGTGAACACGTTGACGAAGAAGAATAACATGGATTTTTCAGATATCGAAAGCCGTATAGTTGGAGTATCCGAAACAGTCGGAAATATTTCAGCTGTGTTTTATGGCCGCTCAGGCACAGGAAAAACTACATTATCGGCTTCGTTCCCGAAGCCAATTCTATTAGTCGATATTAAGGAGCAGGGGAACGATTCCATTGCCGATTATTCAGACGATGAGATTAAGGTATTCCCCGTAGAAACCTGGGACGACATTGAACAAGTTTACTGGTTCTTAAAATCTGGCAACCATTCATTTAAAACTGTGGTTCTTGATACTGTTACTCAAATGCAGGACCTTTGCTTAGCACAAGTTTTAGAGGATGAGGGAAAGGATTTTGCTACCAAGCAGGTTTGGGGTACAGTATCGGGATTGATGAAAACTTGGTTAATTAACTTTCGAGATTTATCTGAAGAAGGTATGGACGTAGTTTTCATTGCACAGGAACGCGTCCACGACTCGGAAACTGAGGATGAGGATAATGAAGGACAAATTGATCCTACAGTCGGTCCTCGCTTAATGCCATCAGTAGCTGCAGTTTTAAACGCTTCTGTGAAGGTTATCGGACACACATTTATACGGGAAGTGGTCAAACGTAATTTAGACAGTATTAAACGAAAAACTTATTACTGCTTACGCGTAGGTCCTCACCCGTATTATATAACGAAGATTCGGAAGCCAAAAAATACCGAATGCCCGGATTTTATCACCGATCCCACTTATGATAAGATTATTGCTATCATGAGGGGTAAATACCCAGCTAATGAAGCTGAGAAAAAGAAGAAAAAGAAAAAATCTACTAAATAAATTTTAAAAGAAGCCTACTAAATAAATTTTAAAGGAGGAATCTTTTATGGCAAGAAAAGCTAAAAAAACTAAGAAAAACGTTTTAAAGATTGACTTCACTAACGTTGAACCAAGTGGCAAAGTACCTGAAGGAGATTATCCAGTACGTGTCAGAGAAGTAACTGTGGAAGAATCTTCTAGCGGTAACCCTTACTTAAAATGGGTATTTGAGATCATCGACGGAAGATATAAAGGAAGGATCTTATACCACAACACTTCATTACAACCGCAAGCTCTATTTAACCTGCGGAACACGCTAGAAGCATTAGGCATGGAGGTACCACAAGCTGTAGTTGAACTTGATTTGGACAACCTAATCGGCCTCAAAGCTGCAGTTTCTGTAGAAATTGAAGTATATCAGGGCAAAGAAAAATCCCGCGTCGTCGAAGTATTCCCGTTAGAGGATCTCGTTGAAGATGACGGGGACGAAGAAGACGATGAGGATTATGAAGTTGATGACGAAGGTGAGGATGAAGACATCGATGATGACGAAGGTGAGGATGAAGACATCGATGATGACGAAGACGGGGATGATGAAGAAGAAGACGATGAAGATGATGAAGTAGAGGAAGAGGATGAGTTCGATGAGGATGAATCCGATGACGAAGACGAGGAAGACGAGGAAGACGAGGAAGACGAGGAAGACGAGGAAGACGAAGATGAGGAAGTAGAGCTTTATACTAAGGAAGAGCTTGAAGAAATGGATGACGATGAGCTGCTTTCAGTAGCTGAAGAATTTGATGTAAAACCTGTGTACAAAGGTAAAGGAAAACGCAAAAAGATAGACCGAACAAAAACAATTGAAGCTATTTTGGAAGCTTCGGAGGGGGAATAATCATTGGCTCGCGGTCCTGAATCTCAACTTCAGGCTAAGATCCAAAAAGCTTTACGGGGGGAGTTTCCTAACTCCCTCTTCTTTAAAACTTATGGAAGCCCATTCCAACGTAAAGGTTTACCAGACATTATCGGTTGTGTAAACGGCATTTTTATCGGAATTGAGGTTAAGGTACCAAGAAAGGAAAACACACTCACTGAACTGCAAAAAGACACGCTCGATGAAATTCGGAAAGCTGGGGGAATTGCCTTTATGACTACCAGCGTGGAACATGCGGTTCAATCCTTAAAGCTCGAACTAGAGCAAAAAACTTGAAATTTCCTAAGATTTCAGGTTTACTCCACCGAAGATTTGTCATATAATTTAATTAATCAAATATTTCGGTGGAGGTAAAGCAATATGTTAACAGTGGTAGAACGAGCCATTCTTCAACTTAGCGAATCCTGTGATGGGGCTTTAGAACGGGATGGCCAAGGATGGAACAAATTCGATGCACCGATTGGCCATTCGTTAGCCCAATGGATAACCTCGGGAAAGCCGCTAACTATTAAGCAAAAGAAGCTAATAGCAAAAATGCTTCCTAAATATAAAAAGCAGTTCCACAACTGGGATCAAATCCAGGCCGCTTTACCCACCTGGATTAACGAAGCCAACACTGAGTCTATCCAAAAAACGCTTAAAACTCAAGGGGAAATGCCAGTGAAGCTTCCTAAATTGGACTTTGATGAAGGATACTTCTTTATTAAAACTAGCTACGATGACAACTGGATACCTAAGTCTATTCCACGTAGAAGATGGATAGCAGAAAAGAAAATCTGGAGATTCTTAAATACCGATGAGGTTAAGGAAAAAATTCTAGAACTGCTAGATAACTTCAAAACGGTTACTGAAGCAGCTAGAATCGAACTCGAGACTTATATAAAAGAAAAGGAACATCAAGAACAGGCCAAAAAGGAAGCTCACCGTATTAAGAACGAGGACAATGTAGGGTTGAATATACCCTTAAAAACAAAGCTTTATGATCATCAGAAAAAGGCTGCTAAAGTAGGAATTACACTTGATAGCTCCGCATTGCTGATGGAGCAAGGTACAGGAAAAACATTAGCCGCTATAGCGGTAGCCACATACCGGTACTTGAAAGGCCAAATCAAACGAATACTAATTATAGCCCCAAAATCTGTGCTCCCTGAATGGGAACGCCAATTCGCGGAGCACACTTATATCGAGCATAACGTAGTAGCTCTATACGGCAAACGGGAGAAAAAGGAACGTATCTTACAGGAATGGGAAGACACAGATGGACTTCAAGGGTTGATTATAAATTACGAGTCTGTTTGGAGATTAGAAGATGAACTTAAAAAATGGAAGCCGGATATGATTATCTGTGACGAGTCTCAAAAGATTAAGAACGCTAGGGCTAAACAGTCCAAATCGATTATCCGGCTCGGTAAACTGGCTAAATATCGAATGATCCTAACCGGTACACCGGTCACACAAAATCCATTGGATATATTTAGCCAATACCTATTCCTTGACCCTTCCATTTTCGGAACTAGTTTTACGGCCTTCAGAGACCGATACGCAGTAATGGGAGGATTCAATAACTATCAAATAATAAAATTTAAGAATCTAGAGGAACTAGCTGAAAAAGCCCACAGCATAGCCTATCGAGTTACCAAAGAGGAAGCCCTTGATTTACCGGATGTGATTCATCAAAATGTATACGCGGAGCTCGAACCTAAGGCGATGAAACTGTACAAGGAAATGGCAGAACAATCCTTAATTAAGATTGGTGAGGAAAAGGTTACGGCTCCGATAGTACTTACTCAGCTAATGAAGCTCCAGCAAATTTCCGGGGGCTTTATTAAAACGGAAGATGAAAGAGTTATTCAGGTGAGTAAGGCTAAGCTGGAAGTTTTACAGGAACTAGTCGAGGATTTGGTAAATGAGCAAGGCAAGAAAATAGTTATATTCGCTCGGTTTATCCAAGAAATTAAAGCAATTTCAGAAATGCTAAATAAGCTAAATATAAAGCACCACGTTCTCACAGGCCAAACCAAAAATCGTGGTGATCTGATTAAAGATTTTCAAAACAATCATGAAACTAAGGTATTTGTTATCAACCCGAAAGCCGGCGGTACAGGGATCACTCTTACTGCCGCCGATACCGCTATATTTTACTCGAAGGACTATAGCCTGGAAGCCTACCTTCAAGCTATGGCTCGAATCCACCGGATCGGCCAAACTAGGAAGGTAACTTATATACACATTCTAGCAAAGGGCACTGTGGATGAAGCAGTTACTAACAGACTTAATAAGAAACAGGATCTAGCCACAATGGTAGTGGATGATTTAAAAAATCTTTTTGGGGAGGTAGAAGGTATGAGCAAAGCACTAACTGAAAAACTTGAAGCCTTAAAGGAGACCATTGAAAGGGGTGAAAAAATCACAGAAAAGGCATTGAAGGAGTTACAACAATGGGAAGATGAGGAGGAAGCTAAATTCGACGAGCTGGACGAACAGGTTGAAACTGAGAAAAAGGCCAAGGAGGAAAAATCCAAAAAGTCAAAAGCTAAGAAAGGAGAAGGAGCTATGGAAAATAAAGAAAAAGTAACTAAAGAGGTTGATAACGAGAAGACTGTTAAACTGGCAGACCTTGCTGAGGAGCTGGGAATCGAACCTGCTGTATTACGCCGTAAGCTCCGCGAAAACAAAGTTGCTAAGCCTGGGGCTCGCTGGGAATGGCCAAAAGACCATCCGGACCTTGCAATGATTAAGGAGCTTGCAACCGAAAAAAAGCCAAAGGCCAAAACTGAGGAAGAAGCTAGCGAGGAATAATACGGATCGGGGGGTTAACCAACTCCCCCTTAATTTTTGTGAATTTTTCTAAAACCCATTTACAAGTTAATGAGTTTTGTGTATAATAAAACTGTAAAAATTAATTAAACAAAAACCCAGAGGGAGAGGATTAGGATGGAACAAATCAAAACTATTAAGGAGTTAGCTGCTGAACTTAAAACCACACCAAAAGCACTGAGAAAATGGTTACGCGACCACAATATTAATAAACCAGGCAAACGTTGGGAATGGACCGAAGGCCACGAGGATTTAGAAAAAATTAAACAGCTCCGCAACGAATTCAAACGGGGCCGCAAAAAATCCGTAAAGGATAGGGAAGAGGTTAAGGAGCCGTACATCGCGGAGCAAGTCGGAGCCTGGAGTATTTGGAAAGATCCTAAGAACGGGACGGTCCAAGCAGTATACCAGGGCCCCAAATCCACGGATAAAACGCCATGGTACTCCGATACTACTAACATTCGCAAATCTTTACCGAAAAAGGTACAAGAAGCAATAGCTAAGCACCTTCAATAAAGACTGGAGGTGCTCTTTTTATTTGTGTATTTTTGGCTAAAGATCTATCAGCGGTATATATTGCTCTTGATAATTGTAACTTAAAGAGGATCAAAGGTTAACTTATCATCCTCCTTTTTAACTCATTTTTTGTGAAATTTTTCTAGAAATTCCGTTTACAAATTAAAGAATTTTGGTTATAATAAAATTGTAAAAATTAATTAATTAAACCAAATTTAAAAAGTACAAGGATAAAATGAAAGGAGATTACGAAAATGAAGATCGTAAACTTGACCCCACATCCTATCTCAATTACGAACGGCCCGACATTCTCTCCGTCTGGTAAAGTTGCACGGGTATCTGTACAACAAGTAGATGACGGGAATATAAACGGTATCCCCGTCAAAAAACAAACATTTGGGGAGATCGTAGATCTGCCGCCATCGGCACCGGATACAGTGTATATCGTATCATCTCTTGTCTTATCCGCCGCAAAGGCGGCAGGCAGAACGGATTGCGTAGCTCCTGATACAGCGAACGCAGTCCGAGACGATAACGGGCACATCGTATCCGTGCCCGGCTTCGTCCGGTAGCCTCACGGCATGGCCTTCATGCCATGCCCGGGGGGGGGGATCATCAAAAATGGTATCTTCCGGATGTGGCATGA
>NICF_comb_assmDRAFT_10000024_pt1 | contig 93352 bp, 68 predicted proteins | sample NewIslPassag4_SG_FD_11279 | JGI IMG/M metagenome (IMG submission 11279)
GCGCCAAGGCGAGATGCTCGTGCGTCAGCCGCTGACGATCGTGCGCTAACCAGCCCGCGCACAAAGCAACGATTGCGGGGGCAAGCTGCAAAAGCTTGCCCCCGCTTGCTATGAAGCATCCGCCTCTTTGGTGCGTTCGAGGAACAGGCGTAGCCGTTCGAGGTCATCTGGCAGTGGCGAGCAAAACTCCATGTACATGCCGCTGCGAGGATGGAAAAAACCGAGCACGGATGCGTGGAGGGCTTGTCGCTTGATGAGCTGCGCACATGCATTCACAAGCGGGCGCAAGCGCGGACTTGTCAGTCCCGCGATGGAAGGAACTGCTGCCCCGCCGTAGGCAGCATCTCCGATGAGTGGGTGGCGGATGTATGCCATGTGCACGCGGATTTGGTGTGTGCGGCCGGTGTGGAGCTTTAGTTCTATCCGTGTTGCAATGGCGTAGCGCTCCAGCACACGATATGTTGTCACAGCGTGCTTGCCGCCACGTTCAAGGACACTAAAGAGCTTGCGATCGCGTGGTGAGCGGCCGATTGGAGCGTCAATCGTACCGCTATCGTCGGGGAGAATGCCCCAAACAAAGCCGTGGTAGATGCGATGGACTCGGCGTTCGGCAAATTGTCGGGAGAGTACTTCACTCGCACGTTCGTGCTTGGCTACTACAAGCACCCCCGAGGTGTCTTTATCGAGGCGATGGACGATGCCCGGACGAACTGCAGCCGATGCAAGCACCAGACTTTCCGTCTCCTCATCAAGATCGTCTTCATCGGCGATGGTGATGCGCTCGCGGACGCCAAGGTGGTAGAGCACTGCGTTGACGAGCGTCCCAGTCCGGTTGCCGTGTGCTGGGTGAACCACCATTCCAGCAGGTTTGTTGACAACGAGCACATCTTCATCTTCGTAGAGGATGTCGAGCGGGATTGGTTCTGGCACAAGCTCGATCGGCGGACGGCGAAGGATGCAGCACGTGATGCGATCGCCTGGCTGGACCTTAGAACTGGCTTTTGCGCGGCGTCCCTCGATGGTCACCATTCCGGCTTCGATGGCTTCTTGAATCCGTGTCCGTGTTGCGTGACTGATCGTGTTGGCTAAGTACACATCGAGCCGCATTGGCTTCTGGCCAGGCGGGACAACAAGCTCGATCCGCTGCTCCTGGAGCGGCGGATAGTTCGGATCGTGTGCAGTGCTTGGCATTTCGCTCATCGTGGGCAAATTTACCTGTGCACGCAGGTGGTGCACTTCGAGTGAGATCAACACTCCCAGCGGAACAATCTCCGCGCTCTCCGATACCAGAACGCGCCGATGATGATCGCGCCAACCGTTGCAAATGCTCTTTGGTAGGCAGCATGTGCGCTACACTACCGCATTGGTGCGTTCGTCACCCTCGCCGCTGGTTTCCAACGAACAGAGTACAGGGCGTGATTTCAGTCGAAGAACTTCGTCGTATCGCGGCGCTGGCGAAACTCTCCTTCAGCGATGAAGAAATCGAGCGTTTCCGCGCTGAGTTCGAGCGAATCGTCGAGTACGTCAGCGCGCTCGACCGCATTCGAGCGCTTGATGAGCTTGAGCCGCTCGATTCGGTCGTCAGCCATACGAACGCCTTTGCCGACGATGTACCGCACCAGTCGCTCTCGACGGCCGAGGCACTAGCAAATGCGCCGCGCCATAACGAGAGCTTTTTCAAAGTGCCGAAGGTGATTGCCTCCGAATGGACGCCCGACCAGCCCAATGGGCAATGACCAGAGCGCCTGCTGCTCTTGCAGCAGTGCTTGTGGGAGCGGCGCTCGCGCTTCTGCAGAGCAGCTGCCGTTCCTGGCGCGATCCTGAAGCGCAGCTTGCCATCGGACGCTTCGATACCACCGAGGTGGAGCAACCGCTGACGTCGTTCCGTGGCACGCTGCCGATTGATTCCGTCCGTGATCTTCGGGCGCTCCACTTCGACATCTGGAAGATCGAGTCGGAAGACTATCCCCGCGAGATTCGCCTGATGGCACGCGTGTTCGATTCGAGCGGGAACTTCATCACACATCTGGCGCCTCCCGTTGTACCGACGCAAGAGCGGTGGCTGCGGCTGCAAGAAACGCTCGGACGGCGCACTGTCCCAATCGGTGACTTTACCGTCCGCGAGTTCGGCGAGGGCGATTCAGCACGCGGCTACAAGATTGTGCTCGCGCTCGACTATAGCGGCTCGATGCGTGGTGTGCTCGATGCGATGGAAGACGGCGCGCGCACGTTCATCGGCATGAAATATCCCGCCGACGAGCTGGCAGTGGCAACGTTCACTACATCGCTCGACGTCAAGGTACCGTTCGAGCGCGATCGCCAGCGCCTGCTTGCAACGTTCGAACAGGTGCGCCGCCGCAACTTCGGAGGGTATTCCTCCGTGTACGATGGCTTGATTGGCGCGACCAGGCTTTTCGATACCGTCGGAACAGGTGAGCAGCCCCGCGTCCTGGTTTGCTTTACCGACGGCGACGAAAACGCCTCGCGCGAAGATGCCCGCGTGCTCTTCGAGGAAGCGACCAAGCGCCGTGTCCGCATCTTCCCAATTGGCTTCGGCTACGTGCGTGATGATCTGCTCGAATACGTCGCCGCGCAAACCGGCGGCCGCTTCTACCGTGTGACCTCGCGCAAGGAGCTTCTCGAGGTCTTCGCCGAGATTTATCGCTCGCTGCGCTACTACTACCTGGTGCGGTACCGTCCGCCGACGTTCGCAGGGTTGCACGTCGTTGATCTATTTCTCCAGCCGCGCGCGGGCGATACGACGCTCACCGCACGCGGGAGCTACGACAAGAGCGACATCAACCCATGGGCACAGCTCAACGACGCGTTCAACAAGATGATCACGTTCGACTACAACAAAGCAACGCTGCGTCCGGAAGCAATCCCGATCATCGAGGAGATTGCCGATCAACTCGAGCGCTATGAACGCGTCTGGCTCGAAGTCCGCGGGCATACCGACGACATTGGCGGGATCGAGTTCAACCAGCGACTATCCGAAGAACGCGCCAAAGCTGTCGTTCGTGCCCTCATCGAGCGTGGCATTGATTCGGTGCGTCTCCGTCCGCGGGGGATGGGCATGCTCTATCCTCTTGTGCCGAACACGAGCGAGGAAAATCGCGCCAAAAATCGTCGCACCGAGTTTGTCATCATCCGCCGCTAACGCTCGCCGTGATGGTACGGCTCACCGCGGAGGATGCTCAGTGCGCGGTAGAGCTGCTCACAGAGCACAACGAGCGCAATCTCATGCGCCAGCGTCATTGCACTCAGCGAGACTGTCGCATCGGCACGCTCACGCACTGAGGGCGCAACCCCCCACGGGCCACCGAGAACGAAAACCAGCCGCCGCGCCGACTGCATCATCAAACGATCGAGCAGTCGTGCGAACTCTTCGGAACGCATTGCCTGCCCGCGTTCATCGAGCAGCACGACAGTATCGCTGGCCTGGATCCGCCCAAGTAACCGCGCTAACTGCAGACTAACGGTTGCTTCTGGTGTGCTGGCATTCGGGGCCGAGCATTCCTCGATGGTGGCACGGAGGTTGTAGCGCGTAAGTCTGGCCAGGTAGTCCTGGCAGAGCGCACTGATGGGCTCGCGCCGCGAACGTTCGGCGCACAAAATCACCAAGCGTGTTGCCATCGCATTTGGAAAAATGGGTTCGGATGTCGTAGTTTGGCGGCGGAAATTACTGCCAGCATCATCAGAAACGTCTGTGGGTACGCGCAGTCCCCTTGCGCGCGCAGCGTAGGACGAGCAGCATTCGACCAACGATCATCCCGACGCCGACTCACATCGTAGTACGTGTTCCACTAATCCATCCACGCCATGGCGAAAAATGGTAACGATGCCCCGATGGCATCGCCGTTGCCTGCAGTGCTCGACGTTAGCGAGCTGAAGTCGAAGAAAATTGCCGAGCTGACCAAGATTGCCAAAGCGCTCGGCATTCCCGACTATTCGGACCTGCGCAAGCAGGACTTGATCTTCCGCATTCTCGAAGCGCAGTCGGCGCTCCAAATGCGCGAACGCCACTCCGAAGGCGTCACCATCAGCACCGGCGTGCTCGAGGTACTCCCGGAAGGCTATGGCTTCCTGCGCTCGGCAGACTACAACTACCTGCCCTCGCCGGACGACATCTACGTCTCGCCATCGCAGATCAAACGCTTCGGGCTGCGCACTGGCGATACCATCCGCGGCCACGTGCGGCCACCGAAGGAAGGCGAGCGCTTCTTTGCATTGCTCAAGGTCGAGACGGTCAACTACGTCGAGCCAGAGCTGATGAAGGATCGAACGCTCTTCGACAACCTAACGCCGACGTATCCGACCAAGCAGCTCAAGCTCGAAACTGTCCCGAGCGAGTACTCGATGCGCATCATTGACATGTTCGCACCGATCGGTAAAGGGCAGCGCGGGCTGATCGTCTCGCCGCCGAAGAGTGGGAAGACGATTCTGCTCCAGAAGATCGCCAACAGCATCTCGCGCAATCATCCCGAAGTGCGGCTCATCGTCCTGCTCATTGATGAGCGCCCCGAGGAAGTCACCGACATGCAACGCTCCGTCCAAGCTGAGGTAATCAGCTCGACGTTCGACGAGCCACCCGATCGGCACGTGCAGGTGGCCGAGATGGTTCTCGAGAAAGCCAAAAGGCTCGTCGAAGCGCGGCAGGACGTCGTCATCCTGCTCGACTCGATCACACGGCTGGCGCGTGCGCACAACACGGTCATCCCACACTCGGGGAAGATTCTCTCCGGCGGCGTGGACGCAAACGCGCTCCACAAACCCAAACGCTTCTTCGGTGCTGCGCGGAACATCGAAGAAGGCGGCTCGCTGACGATCATCGCCACCGCACTCATCGAGACAGGCAGCCGAATGGACGAAGTCATCTTCGAAGAGTTCAAAGGCACGGGGAACATGGAGCTTGTGCTCGATCGCAAGCTTGCCGAAAAGCGCATCTTCCCAGCGATTGATCTCAACCGCTCCGGCACGCGGAAGGAAGAGCTGCTCTTGCCACCAGAAGACCTCAGCCGCATTTGGGTGCTCCGCAAGTTCTTGAGCGATCTCAACCCCGCCGAAGCTATGGAAGCACTCCTTGAACGGCTCGCAAAGACGCGGTCGAACAAAGAGTTCCTGGCGACGCTCAACTCGTAGCGTTTTGCTGAGCTGCTGCTCGTAACCCTGCGGTGAGGGGTTTGTGGCTGGAACATCGCACATCCCCCCACGCGTTCGCGCTCGGAACGACATGCGTTCGATCGTACCGCAAGTCTTAGAGCACGACGACTACGGCACGATATTCCTCTCCTTGCACGCAGTGGAGGCGAACCGCGTAGACTCCCGCAGGAAGTTCGATGTCTGCGGTGGAGGAAATCTGCTGGTCAGCGAAAGAGAGCAACCCGCTGAGCGTGTAGATCACAAGCTGTGCAGAGCGGCATTCCTCCGGGAGGGAGACGAGCAACCTCGAGCCGGCGATGCGAAATGGAGCACTCTGGGTAGGAGGCTGCTCCGCCGAGAGGATGCCCAGCCCACCGACGCGAAGCACGAAACCGTCGAAGTCCCCGCTGTTCTGTCCGTCGAGTGGTGGGATGCTTCCACTCGTCGTCGAGCCAGCGATGGCGATCGTGCTATCGGGGAGCCAGCCGATGCCCGAGGGCAGATCGCTCCCACTGCCGCCGTAGAGCAGCGAGGCATAGCGCCGCGTTCCATCGGGTGAGAAAAAGCCGAGCATCACATCTTCCGCGCCGGCGATCGTGGTGTTCTCGCTTGCTTCCCGTGGCAGGTCGCTCGATGTCGTCGAGCCTGTCACGTACACGTAGCCCTGGGCATCCATGATCGCTCCAGTGCAGCGATCCGATCCAGTTCCGCCGTAGTACGATCCCCACAGGCGCGTCCCATCGGGACGGATCACCGCGACGAAGCCGTCCCACGCGCCACCGGCGAAGTTGTTCTGTGCTGCTTGCGCCTCGGCAAGGTAGCTCATCGCTGAGTTGGTGCCGTTGGTAAAGCCCGTCACGAGGATCATGCCGGACTGCGTGATGGCAAGGCTGGTGATCGAATCCTGTCCATCGCTGCCGTAGTAGCGTCCCCACAGGCGCTGCCCTTGCGCGTCAAGCCGCGCAAGGAAGCCGTCTGGCGGTGTCATGCGGAGCGAGCCTTCGCCGATGTTGGCTGCGATCGCCTCGCCAGTGTTCGGGCTGGTCGTGGTGCCGGCGATGACAATGCTTCCATCGGGCAGAAACCCTACGCCAGCGATCGAATCGAACCCACGGCCACCGTAGTAGGTGCTCCAGATGCGGCTTGTCAGTGTGGGCGCAAGGACGACGATGTAGCCATCCTCCAATCCGGCGAGTTGCTGTTGGTGGGCAGTCGCCACCAGTCCCGTAGATGCGGTCGTCCCCGCTGCTGCGATCCGGCCGTCTGCGCTGATCGCAACCGCGCTCAGCTCGTCGCGCCCTTGGCCGCCAATGTACGTTGCGGCGCTCCGCGAGCCACTTGTTGGATCGAGCGTGACGATGAAACCATCGGCATCGCCTCCGCCGTAGCTGGGCTGGATCGTACCTGCTGTCGTGGGGAAGCCGTCGAGCGTGTCCGTCCCACAAGCGCGATGCGCTCCGATGTTACCGCAAGCGCAAGCGCGACATCTTCGCCTGTGGCGCCGATGAGCGTTGCCCATTGGACCTCGCCGGTGCTCGAAAGCTTGATGCAAAATGCATCGCCGCCACCAGCACCACTGGCGCCGAACAGAGTCGAGCTCGACGTCCAGCCTGCCAGGTAGATCGCCCCGCCGAGCGTTTGCATCGCGGTGATAGAATCGCGGCCGCTTGCACCGATGAATCGGCCACCGCGCGCCCATGAGTCCAGCGGCTCTGCCGCATGCTCGGCGAGCAGGCGTGGGGAGCTGCCATCGGAAAGCGTAAGCTCCAGACCGCGGCGTGTCCAGGCAGCGATCGCGCGCGTGCTCCCATCGCGACCGCGCCAGTGCATCTGCCGCCACAGACGCAGCCCTTCGAATGCGCCTTGTGGTCCATACACGTTCACGTGCGCTGCTGCTTGTTCGGCAGGCTCGATCGTGACATCGGCCAGCGACAGTCGCTCCCACGTTCCAGCGTGCTGCCAGCGTAGCTCCGTCGCTGTGATCACTACGTTCCCACTGGTAGAGGCATACCGAACGACGGAGTCCCACTGCCCGCGATTTTCGATAAACCACTGGGCAGCGGCGGGAACTGTCATGTCAAAAAGCATTGACAGTGTCAGGAAAACGTAACACGTGACGACGAAGCGGGGAGATGCCATGCGTGTTGGTGTGGCTGGAACAAACAGGGGCAAAAATAGCGTGGAACACGCAGCTGCTCTAAGGCTGCCAAACTCTCTGCCGCTGGCGTTGCCGAGCGCGCTCCAGGTGCATGCACGTGGTGGAAGTGGTTTTCGCAAGCGTCGGCATGCAGTATCTTCGCAGCGACTGCGTGCACGCTTGGAGTGCACCGGCGCACGGCGAGCAGATTTTTCCTAAAGCGCTCTTGCAGTGAATGCACTCTGCGTTGTATTTTTGCCGCGCAGTCGGGTGGGAAGAGCTTGCACGCATTGTTCAACCACGGCTTTAGCCCTGCATGAAACGACAGCGCGCAATGCGGTGGTTGGTCGTCGCCCGACCGACTGCAGACGCTCCCTCCTGCAGCACATGTGGAGGCATGATCGCTCCGAGACGCTTCGATTCCCGATGCACTCGGTCGCCATGGAGCAATCCTGCTCGGCAGGATATTCTTCCTGTGCGCATGGCTGGGAACAATCGGTGCCCATCAGCAGTCGCAGGGCGCCGCACGAGCACCGAACGTAGCTCGGTGGTGATGTCGAACTCCTTCAGCGATGGAATGGCAGAACGTACCGCAGCAAACAATTCTCCCCAAGCACTTTCTCGATTGGTACAGTCTTTGCAACGGAAGCGTTCTATCGCATTCGACGTTGAATTCACACTTGTGAACGTATCAGAACGTTGTCCCACATCTTTTCCCGGAGGTCGTATGAACGGCTTGTTCCGTTTCTCTGCACGCATCATTGCAGCAGCGTGCACGCTACTTCTCATTGGGAGCTCCGCGCTCCGCGGGCAAACAGCCCCCGCATCGTCCGATTCTCGCACAGCCAGCACTGCCGCTTCGGCGCAGGCAATGCTCGGCTCGAGCGGACTGGAATTCCTCGAAAACAAGGGGCAGGTTGTTGATGACCAAGGGCGCAAAGTCGAAAGCGTCCGCTTCACTGCGCACCTCCAATGGGGCGAAACTCTTCTTCATGCCCGATCGGATTGCACACGTCTTCATCGAAGCCTCCGGACCTGGCGCCAAGCATGAGCCAGGCAAAGGGATCAGCTCCAAGGAGCTTGACCAAACCCGCATCCGCTACCAGCGGGTGGATATGGAGCTCGTCGGTGCCAATCGAAACGTCAACCTCCGCGGCGAGGGCGTGCTCCCTGGAGTGACGAACTTCTTCACCGCTGCTGCCGGACCAGACGGCATCACCGGTGTGCGGAGCTTCTCGACGATTGTGTACGAAAATGTCTATCCCAATATTGACCTTGTGCTGAAGGCGCGCGGCAAGGGAATGAAAGCCGAATTCATCGTCCGTCCCGGTGGCGATCCGAGCCAAATTCGCCTCCGCGTTTCGAACGCCGATGGACTTGAGCTAACCAGCGAAGGCGGCTACCGCATCCGTACCGCGCTCGGCGTCATCACCGAAGATGCACCGTACTCGTTCCTCCGTACTGCAAGCGGAGAGCAAGAAGTCGCCGTCCGCTTCCGGCTCGATGGCGACGTGATCGCGTTCGACGTTCCGTCTTACGACCACTCCCAGACGCTCGTCATTGACCCAGGTCGCGATTGGAGCACCTTCCACGGTGGGAACGCCGAAGATGTCGGCACGGGGATTGCCGTGCAGCGCAGCTTCAACCCGGCATCTACGACCTCCTACATCTACATCTGCGGCTACACTGCAGGAGGTACATTCCCGATCGTTTCAGCTTCCCAAGGGACCTTCGGCGGTGGTGCCTACGATGCATTCGTCGCAGCATACCAATACGGTGGCACCCGTGCATACTCGACGTACTTCGGCGGATCAAACGACGACCGCGCCTGGGGAATTACCGCCGATGGCTCCGGTCAGGTGTGGGTCGTCGGGCAATCGCGCTCGGCAGCCTGGGGTAGTGGGTTCTTTACCAATGGCAATGCCGGGGATGTGGATGCATTCGTAGCTCGATTTGATGCTGGGGGCACACCGCAGGCGGCACGCTTTGTCGGTGGAACGAACGACGATTACTTCCTCGCAGTTGCCTATGACGGTACCAATCTTACGTGCGGTGGCTACACTGCCAGCCCAGGATTGGCTACAGCCGGCGTGTTCCAGACAACGTACAACGGTCTCTACTGCGGGATGATCGCCCGCTTGCCAGCGATGACGCTCAACGCGATTACCTGGCTGACGTACTACGGCAACAATACCGGTACCCCCAACGGACAAGAAACCTACGTGACCAGTCTCTCGCCGCGCGGCACAGGCGGTGAGGTGTGGGTTGGCGGCTATACCAATAGCCCCAATACTGGGCAAGCAATCGCAACGGTCGGCTCGTTCAACACCGTCGTCAATAACAACGGTGGCGGTACGACGACCGGCGCAGTGAACTTCGATGGCTTCGTTGCGCTGATGACCTCCAGCGGCGGGCGGACTGCAGCGACGTACTACGGCGCTGTCCAGAACGACCGCGTCCTCGGGGTCGCAGCTGATCCACTCGATGCAACCGCCGTCATTGCTGTTGGACGGACAAACTCGATCAATGCCGGCAATCTCATCGCCAGTGCGACCGGCTTCAATACCGTCCTCAACAACGGAACGAACTCGACTGCCTTCGATGACGGGTTCGTGACGCGGCTTACCGTCAGTGGAACAACGCTCGGCCGAGACTGGGGGAGCTACTGGGGTTCGACCGCCGATGACTACCTCACCAGCGTGGCAGTGGATGATAATAACGTGAACGAAGCTGGATCGAATACTATTTCCGCTGGCCGCGGCGGAAAGATTTTCGTCGCTGGATACACAGCCGGATCCTCGGGCAATTTTGCTACGTACAACTTCGATGGGTCGTTCAATTCGAACAATGGTGGCTATGACGCAGCGTGGAGCCGTATCCTTCGCGCGCCGGGGGGTAGCCCTACAGTCGAGTATAGCGTGATCACCGGCGGAACAGGGAACGATATTGCAACGGGCATCGCGGTTGATAACCAGCGAAACGTCCATCTAGTTGGGACGGCGACTGCTGGTGGTGGGAATCTCGCCGCTGATGGAGTGCAAACCACCTACGGTGGCGGTGCAAGCGATGCGTTCGAAATCAAATGGTGTAATCTCATCGTGCCGAACGCGCCGCAGTTCTCCACAACCGGTGAAGGCGGCACGTTTAACAATACCGTTTCTGTTTGCCAAACGCTCAACCAAACGGCAACCGGTTTCGTCACCAGCCCAGGCGCTTATCCCAACGTCGCAGCGGGTACAACGTCTGGCTCGTGCCCACCGAGTGCGGTGCAGACGCTCACCGTTCGGCTGACCAACGCCGTCCAAGGTGTGCAGTACCGCCTGGAGAACACCACCAGCTCGAATTTCCTCAACCTGACCCCAGGCACAGGAACGAGCGCGGTCACTGCCAATACAGTGGTCGCAACCCAAGATGGGACAGTGTACGTCTCGATCGCAGCATCGGCATTGCCAACGCCAGGGACGTACGATCTCCGTTGGGTTGCCTATACGCAAACCGTTGGCTCAAGCTGCCAAGAAAATGGCATCACCCAAAGCGGTGCGCTCACCGTGAATGCGCTTCCGGCAAACGATGCAATCTCGCAGAGCGCGCCTGGCACGGATAACAACGGTGCTGCTGCTCCCGGTTCAACGTTCAATTTCTACGTCTGCGGTGGCACTGTGAACCTGTTTACTGTAGCAACGGGTGGATTGACGTACAACTGGTGTGTGCTGCAGAATGGGGCGGTTACGAATACACCGACAGTTTTAAATCCCACCTCGCAAACAGTTTCCATCACCCCAGGTACCGCTGCATCCCAGCGCGATACGCTCTACCTGCGGGTGCGGCTTACCAACGCCAGTGGCTGCGCGATCGAGTATCAAGCAGCGCTCTACGTCCTGCCCGTGGTGAGCATTACCAGCGGCACCGCAAACGGGGCACCCAATGCCAATGCGAACCCACAAAACCTCTGCGTCAATAGCAGCGGGACCGTAACTGCGCCGGCGACATACTCCTACCAGGACTCCGGACCTCATACCCTGGTAAATACCTATGGCAATGCGACCAACCCCGGCAATGGTGCAACTGGTGCAGATGTGGTAACCTCTGTTACGCAGAACTATGCATGGACAACCAATGCGCCGCAAGGACAAATCACGAGCGTAACGTTTACATCCCCGGCCGCTGCAAACGGTGGTACGGTCAGCGCGGGAATTGGAACCTTCAGCTCGATGGCAAATCCGCAGCAGGTCAATTTCACGCTGACCGAATTCTACACAGACACAGGAGGTGGTGGGATTGCCGGGTGCGCTCGCACGACGCCGAACTACACGGTGAACTTCTATCCGCAGCCGACAGCGACGGTGACACCCTCTCCGGCTGGACCAATCTGCGAAGGTTCGGGGAATATCACGTTTACAATCCAGGTTACCCCGAGCTCGGTGACGAGTGGTTCGTTCAGCGTTACACTCAATGCTGCCTCCCAAACAGGTGCGCAAATTGTGAGCGGTACGAATGTTTCTGGTGGTACCTTCGGTGGTACGACGTACTCGGGCACCTTCTCGAGCAGTACCTTCACGCTCACGGTCAATCCCGGCACAGTTACTGCTGCATATGATGCCCTTGGATCAGTTTCACTTACCCTGAACAGCTTGACCAATGGGGCATCGCCGGTGTCGTGCCCGTTGGACTCGGCGGTGACCAGTGCAGCGGTGACGATTACGCAGAATCCGGACCCAATTACCAGCTTCCAGCAAGCTCGCGCGAATACTGCAAACACACCGCCAGGAAGTGGAACATTCGTCTCGTCGCATGGACCCCAGTATGGTACGGTCCAGCCTCCAACAACCTCCGCAACAGGTACGAGTTTTACTGCCTGCCTCTACGATGCTACCAATGGTTATGGACAGGAGTACACGTACACGATTGTGACGCCGACTCCTTCGGCTGGAGCTAACGCAAATGATAACTATACCTGGAGCATTCCAACCGGTGCTACGGTTGTTAGCGGTGGTGGTACGCAGTCGGGTTCTGCACCACCGACGGTGACAGTCCGATACACGACAACAGGTTCGAAAACCTTTACCGTAACACAGGTCAATAATCAAGCGCCTGGTACATGCCAGACTGCAACCAACTTTACCGTTAATGTGAACTCGCTGCCCAGTAGTGGTGGAACGGTAAACTGGACGCAGTCCAACTGGTGCGAAAATTCGACAATATCGTTTACCATTACAGGTGGACCGGCGAACGCACAGGTCGAGGTGTATGGATTGAATGTAAATTCTTCATCTGTGGAGGGTCCAACCTATACATTGGGTACGGGCTTGCCGATTTTCACAACACTCAATGCATCGGGTAATTCAGGAACGCTTAGCTTCAATTCCGGTACGCTGACGGGAGGTATAGCCCCCACGTATGTTGACATCAGCGTAGCACTCGTCGTTGTGGATCAAAATGGTTGTGGGCGAGTTGGACCAAGCGGTGTTGGGCAACTAATGCGTTCACTTACAACGCGCGTCTGGGATACGCCGGTCAACCCAGTCGTTTCCGGTCCTGACCCGGTCTGTCCGAACAAAACGAGCCATCCGAATGCGCTTATCAATGCAGCAGGGATCCCGATCCCTGGAGCGTACACCTATAACGTCACAAATTTGTTCGACTATCCACCGAACACAACATTCCAGTGGCGATTGCTTGATAACGCCAGCAATGTCCTTACCCCTGGGACAGATTACGACATCACGCTTAGTAGCAGTGGTGGGTACACCAACAATGTAGCAACGGTCCGTTTTGGCAAGCATCTTGATGCAGTCAGTGACCTCACCTGGGAGGTGTCGGTGACCTTCCCCGCCTCCAGCGGTGGGTGTACGCTGCCCTTTACGCCGGCGATGACGAACCTGACTGTGGATGCGGAGACCTATCCGGACGTTATAAGTGAGACCATCGCCAATGATGATCCGAATGCTATTGCGTCGCTCTCGCTGCCAGGCATGTGCTCTGGTCAGCAGGCGACCTATGCTGCGGTATCGGGTATGACGACCTATACCTGGGCAATTGACGAAAATGGTGCTAGCAATACTTCTCCGACGTGGGCATCGGGTGGAAACCCATCACCGACAATTGTTGCACAAGTGGGAAATACCGTTACTATTGATTGGCCTGCATTCAGCGACCAACCACTGCGCTGGCCGCGTATCGAAGTATGGGTGGAGAACTCCAACACCTGCGTTGAAGGCGACACCGTGACGGTGTACATCCTACCTGTTCCACAGGCAGGACCCATCGAACTCGTGCAGAACCCGAGCACCCCATGGCCGGATAGTGCCTGCGTGTTCAACGGGGAAAATTCGCACATCGCTGCCTTTACGGTGCCGAAGAGCACAAGCTACACCATTGCCAGTGTGAGCTGGTCATTCACGAATGGCTTGACGACGATCTATTCGTACGGCACGTCACCAATGCCAGATGCGCAACCTGGTGCCAATGATACGGTCCGCGTGCAGTTCCAAGGAGCTGGTTGGGAGCACCTGGATGTAACTGTCACAACAACAGATGGCTGTTCGAATACGGCATCGCTGGACTTTATGGTTTATCCGCCGCCCAGCCCAGTGATTTCGGGTCCGACGTCGGTCTGCCAAGGCTCGACGCACACGTACACTGCGACCCCGTACGTTTCGAACGATACCTACATCTGGGAAATCATCCCCTCGTCGGGCGGGACGATTACACCGACGACCAACCAGAGCGTGATCAACATCCCCTGGAGTGGCTCGCCGAATACGACGTACACAATCCGGCTAACCGAGGTTTCCCCGCTTGGATGTACCACGCGCGTCATCCATGATGTCACGGTCAACCCGAACCCGACGCCCTCGATCAGCGGGCCGACGACGATCTGCGCAGGGCAGAACTATGTCTACACGACGCAGGATAATTCACCGAATAACTCGTACGCGTGGTCGTTCACGGGGACCAATAGCGCTGGCGCCACGTTCGTCAGCGGTCAGAACACTGCTTCTGCGACGGTGACGACAGCAAATCCGGGTCAGTTTACGCTGCGAGTCGTCGAGACCGTCGTTGCGACAAGCTGCACTGATTCGGCAACGTATGGGCCGGTCAACGTGATTTCCTCGCCGACGCCATCTATCTCTCGGGTCTCGCCGGCTGGTCCGCTCGGGCAAGCCTGCGTTGGGCAGACGATCACGTACCAAACACCTAACGTAGCTGGGCATACGTACCAATGGAGCGTAACCGGTGGCGGTTCGATCGTGGGCGCTTCGACCAATAACAGCGTGCAAATTCAGTGGAGTGCTTCGGGCACGCAAACGATCACGCTCGTCGAAACGCAAGGGAGCTGCTCGACGACGGTCACGCAGCAGGTGAACGTTGTTCCGCAGCCCACGCCTGTGGTGAGCGGTCCAGCGGTTGCGTGCAGCGGGAGCGACTTTAGCTACACCTACTCGACAGCAAATAACACCGGTTCGACCTATAGCTGGACACTCGGGACAGGGGTGAGCGCTGTGGGAGCAACAACTAATGCATCTGTGGTTGTAACGTTCTCGAACAGCACGCTCAACTCTGTCAACCGCACGCTCCAAGTGACGGAGACCAATAGCGCAGGATGTTCGGTAACGTCGAGCACGTACAACGTATCGGTCACTTCGACGCCACAGCCGAGCATTACTGGCACAACGCCAGTCTGCCAGAACGCAACGGCAACCTACAGCGATGCCAATGCGGCAAGCCAGCCACTAGCGACGACCTACAACTGGTCAGTCACTGGCGGAACAATCACTGGTGCGGCAACTGGCTCGAGCGTGACGGTACTCTGGACGTCGGCTGGTTCGCAGACGGTGACGCTCGTTGCGACGAACAACACCAATAGTGCGAACTGCTCAAAGACTGCGACGTTCAATGTCGTTGTGAATCCAGCGCCGACGGCATACAACGTCACGACGAGCACCCCATCAATCTGTGTCGGTGGCGGTCCGGTGACGATCAATCTGAGCGGTTCGCAAACGGGTGCGAGTTATCAACTCCGTCGGAATGGGACGAACATTGGTGCAGCGGTGAGTGGGACGGGGTCACCGCTCCAATTCACCGATAACGGTCCATTCTCGTCAGCAGCAACGTACAACTATGATGTTGTCGCAACGCTCGGCACATGTACTGGGACGATGAACGGCACAGCGACGGTGGTTGTCAATCCACTGCCGACGCCAAGTGTCTCTGGTCCGACAAGTGTCTGTTCTGGCCAATCCTACCAATACTCGACACCGAACGCATCACCACGTTCGTGGACGTGGACCGTTCCTACAGGCTGGAGTATTACCAACGGGCAGGGTACACCGCAGATCACAGTGATCGCAGGAACGAGCGGTGGAAGCGTTAGCGTCCTGGAGACGAACACCAGCACAGGGTGCTCAGCAACGAGCAGCGTATCGGTGAGTGTGACCGCTCCACCGACGGTGTACAACGTTTCACCCTCGACGGCGAGTGTCTGCCGTCCGAACACGGGCACGACGACATTCAATGTCCAGCTCTCGGGATCGCAAGGAAACGTCAACTACCAAGTCATGCTTGGTTCTACGCCGATCGGTACTGCGGTAGCAGGAACGGGTAGCGCGATCATTCTACCGATTACAATTGGAACAGGAGGTAATATCACAGCGACGGGAACTTATACGTTGACAGTCCAAGCCACGGCTCAAACCGGTGCATGTAGCGGCGTGCCGACGATGATGAGCGGTTCGGTGACCCTGACGGTCAACCCGACACCATCGCCGACGGTCAATGGGCCGACGACGGTCTGCTCTGGCCAAAGCTACACGTACCAAACCACCAACAACAGTGGTAGCACGTACAACTGGAGTGTCCCGACAGGATGGACGATCACTGCTGGTCAGGGTACTGCCCAAATCACGGTGACCTCCGGTACTGCAAGCGGCAATATCACGGTGACCGAGACGGTCAGCTCGACTGGCTGCTCGGCGACAAGTCCTCCGCTGGCAGTTACGGTGACGACAACCCCATCGCCGACGATCAGTGGTTCGACCACGCCATGCGCCGGCTCGACGCAGACGTACACGACTGCCGCTGGCTTTACGAGCTACTCGTGGAGCATCAGCCCGGCATCGGCTGGAACAATCCAAAGCGGTGGGACGACCAATAGCGCCACGATTCAATGGGGTAACAGTGCAGTCAGCGCTACGGTCACGGTGACTGTTGCGAACGGCGCATGCACCGGCCAGGGCACGCTCGCGGTCAATGTCCAAGCAGCGCCGACGGTGTATAACGTCGGGACGACAACACCGAATGCTTGCTCGAACGTCTCGAACAACGTGACAATCACGCTCTCAGGTTCGGAGTCAGGCGTGACGTACACGATCAACCGTTCGCCGGGCGGTGTGCAAGGAACGCTCAGTGGCACAGGCAGTCCGTTGAGCTTTACGCAGACTGTCTCGACTGCAGGAACGTATGGCTACACCATCACCGCGACCAACGGTGCCGGCTGCACAAGCACAATGAACGGCACGGCGACGGTGGTTGTCTCCGATCCGCCGACTGCGACAGTGAGCGGTCCGACGAGCGTGTGCAGCGGCTCGAGCGCGACGTTCGCAGCGACGCCGGCCAGTGGGGTAACGTATGCCTGGAGCGTCAGCGGCAGTGGCAATAGCGTGCAGAGCACGACAGCCAACCAAGCGACGATTCTCTTCGGCATGGCAAGCGGCACCGCGACGGTGACGGTCGTGGTGACCGATGCAAACGGCTGTCAAGGGACAGCGAATCAGACCGTCACGGTGAATGCCTTGCCGCTGGATCGTCCAGTTGCAATTTCGCCGAGTTCGATTTGCGCAACGGGTGGCATTGGCACGAACGTGACGAGCGCAACGATTACGGTTGGTTCGAATACGCAACCGGTTGAAGCTAACACGACGTACGAGTTGTTGCAAGGCGCGACAGTGGTAGCGACGCAGACGACAGGAGCAACGCCGCCGAATACGATCACGTTCACGGTTGGGAGCCTGAGTGCGGGTACGTACGTGTACAGCGTGCGTGCGATCAGCTCGACGACGCCGGCCTGCACAACGGTGATGACGCAGACGGCAACGCTGACGGTCAACCCGCTGCCAACGCCGGCGATCACAGGGCCGACCTCACCATGTCAAGGCGCCTCGGTGACCTACGTCACGCAGAACAACACCGGAAGCACCTATAGCTGGACGACGAGCGGCGCAAGCTTTACGCCTTCTGGCCCAACGAATACCTACCAACTCAACGGAACCTGGACGTCAACCGGCAGTGCAACGGTAACGGTAACCGAAACCAATAGTTCGGGCTGCGGCCAAACGAACTCGCTGAACGTAAACGTCCAAGCAGCGCCGACACCGACGATCACGGCCTCGCAATCCAACCCGATCTGCGGCGGTCAAACGGTGACCTTTACGGCAACACCTGCGGGGGCGTCGTCCTACACGTGGACTGTTGGTTCCAACGGGACACTCCAATCAGGCCAAGGCACGCAGTCTATAACGGTGACCTGGGCGAATACGCCGTCGAGCTACAGTTCATCGGTATCAGTGGTTGTGAGTGTCGGCGGTTGCACCGGAAGCGCAAGCTACACGGTGAACGTCAACCCGCAAGCCACACCGAACATCAGTGGCCCAGCAAGTATCTGCTCTGGTCAAAGCGGTACCTATAGCACGCCACTGACGACCGGCCGGACCTACAGCTGGAGCACAACGGCAACGCCACCAGGGATGACGCCGTTCAGCCAATCGGGTGTGAACCTCAATTCGGTCACGATCAACTGGGTCAATACAAGCTCGAGTCCGTTTGTCGCGACGGTGCAAGTCGTCGAATCGGCAGGCGGCGTGTGCACGGGCACGGCGACGTACAATGTGACGGTCAACCCGCTCCCGAGTACCGCCATCACTGGTCCGACGAGTGTCTGCGAAAATCAAACGGTGACGTACTCGCATTCGCCAGCCCTGACTGGCCACAGCTTCGCCTGGACCGTTACCAACGCACAGAGCTGGAGCGGTCAAGGGACTGGTGCGATTACCGTCACCTGGGGCAACACGAACGGAACGGTCGCACTAACGGTCACGAACAACAGCACCGGATGCACAGCGAATGCAACCAATAGCCCGATTTCGGTAACGGTCAATCCAAACCCGACGCCGACAATCAGTGGCAACGTCAATCCATGTGCTGGTTCGACCGAGACCTATAGCACGCAAACTGGTATGACGAGCTATAGCTGGAGCATCACACCAGCAAGTGCAGGGACAATCCTTAGTGGTCAAGGTACAAGCAGCGTGAGCGTCCAATGGAGCAATACGCAGGTGACTGCCACACTGACGGTGCAAGTCAACAATAGTGGCTGCACCGGCCAGCAGTCGGTCACGATCAACGTCCAGCCGAAGCCGACGCCGGCGATCTCGGGTGTATCGCAGACCTGCCCGGGTGTTGATCGAACATTCACGACACCATACACCGCTGGCAATAGCTACAGTTGGACGGTCAGCTACACGCCAGGCTACATCGTCACTGGCGGAAGCACGACCAGCAACACGATCACGCTTCGCTTCAACAGTCCGGGTGCATCGTCTGCAACAGCGACGCTCCAGGTGACGGAAACCTCGCCGTACGGTTGCCAAGGAACCGCTACGCAAACGGTAACCGTCCAGCCGGCACCGCAACCGGTCATCACGGGCAACACGAACGTCTGCGGCTACCTGGCGCAGTACGATGGTATGGTGATCAACAACACGGAAACCTACGTCGTTAGCGATGCCAACGGCATCAACTACTCGACCGCGAACATTGTGTGGACACTGCCTGCCGGTGGCGGTACCTTTACCGGTGCATCGAGCGGGACGGGTGTAACCACCGTTACGGTGCAGTGGGATGAACCAACGGCTGCAGCGACAGTTGGCCGTCAGATTGCCGTCCAGGTAACGCTCGGAGCACCGACGAACTGCTCTGGCCAAGCAACGAGCAACGTGCAGGTCAACTGGAATCCGAAGCCCTCGATCAGCGGTCCGCGTGCGTGGTGCGACAATTCGGTGTACACTGCCAACAGCACCAGCGCATCGCAGTCTGGGCTGGCAACCTACAGCGTCCAAGTTCCGGTGACACCAGTGTTGCCGAGCGGTTCATCCCGCAGCTACAACTGGACGATCACCCCAGCCAGCGCTGGAACGATCGTCAGCGGTCAGGGTACGTCATCGGTTCAGGTCTCGTGGACAAGTAATCTTGCCAATACGCCTGTCAACGCAGTCCTGAGCGTGACGGAAACGATCAACTACCTCAACGCGAGCGCAACGCCGACGAATAAGTTCTGCGGTATCACCGACACGTTCAACGTGGTCATCAACCCGATTCCGAAGCCAGTGATTACCTCGCCAGACAACGGCATCACTGGGCCGAACGGGCAAGGTCCATGCGGTCGCGATACGTACACGTACCAAGTTGCTGCCGATGCCAATAGCAGCTATCAATGGGTCGTCAGCGGTGGTACGATCGTCGGTAGCAGTACGAGCAACGTCATCAACGTCCAGTGGAACAACGTCACATCCCCGACCCCAGGCTACGTTGGCGTGACCCAAACGTTCCTGACACCGGCGACGATGTGCTCGACCTACGTCCAGCAAAACCTGACGATCCAGGTCAAGCCGAGTCCGAAGGTCACTGGTCCGACGGTGCTTTGCCAGCAAACGACCAACGGAACGAACGTCGGCAACTACACGGTCCAGACTGTCGTCGCTGGCAACACGTACCAGTGGACTGCTGAGCCAGCCTCGCTAGTCATCTCGACCTCGACGTCTGGTGCGCAGAACGAGAACTTCCAAGTGACGTGGGGCGGAACATCCTCGACGCCACTGACGGCACGGGTGATTGTGCTCGAAACCAACCCAGTTACGGGCTGTTCAGAGCGCGATACGCTCACAATCACGCTCAACCCGAACCCAACGCCGGTCATCACCAGCACCACAGGTGGACTCAACCCGAACGGTGTCTGCGCTGGCTCGACACACATCTACCAGACGCAGTTCAACGCAGGCAACAGCTACCTATGGACGGTGACGGGTGGTACGATCAGCGGTGCCAGCACGAACAATCAAGTCACGGTTGTTTGGGGTTCGGCTGGCAGTGGTTCGATCAGCGTCCGTGAGCAAGTCGGCGCGATGTTCGGCAGTGGTTGCTGGACGCAAGTCACAGCGAACGTAACGATACGGCCGCTGCCGAACCCGGTAATCACCGGTCCGGCGACGGTCTGCCGCTACACGCAGCAGAGCTACGCCGTCCAAACGCCGAACGTAAACAACACGTACCAGTGGACGATCACCAACGGCCAGATCATTGGTGCCAGTACGAATCCAAGCGTGACAGTGCTCTGGTACGGCGTTCCGAGCGGGACGATCGCAGTGACGGAGACAACGCCACCATCCCAAGGCTCGTGCTCGAACACTGCATCGCTGAACGTCACAATCAATCCGAAGCCTGCGCCGGTCATCAGCGGCCCGCCAGCACCACCGGTGTGCGTCAACAGCACGCAGACCTATAGCACTCCACTGAATACCGGCAACACGTACCTGTGGACGGTGACCGGTGGAACAATTGGTGGCGTAGCGACCAATAACACCGTGACGGTGACCTGGACAACAGTCGGCAATGGCACGATCAGTGTCAAGGAAACCAACACGCTCGGTTGCGATACGACGGTCAGTCGCACGATCCCAGTCAACGCACTCCCGAGCGTCACGATCACCCCAAGTGGTCCGACGACGATCTGCAACGGACAAAGCCTGACACTACTGGCAACGCCTGGCTTTGTGAGCTACTCGTGGAATACGGGCGAAACCACGCCGAACATCACCGTCACGCAGTCGGGCACCTACGTTGTCACGGTCGTTGACCAGAATGGCTGCTCGAACAACTCGAATAGCATCACGGTGACGGTGCAGAATGTCCCGGCACCACAAATTCAAGCAAGTGGTCCGACGACGTTCTGCCAGGGCGGCAGCGTGACGCTCTCGATCACGGGAACGAACATTCAAGGGTACGCCTGGTCGAACGGCGCCACGACAAGCTCGATCACCGTGACGACGAGCGGATCGTACTGGTGCGAAGTCACCTACAACAACGGGTGCAAGGCTCGGACGGATATCATCGAGGTCACCGTCGTGCCGAAACCAGCGGTGAGCATTACAGCAAACGGTCCGACGACCTTCTGCGAAGGTGGCTCGGTTGTACTCGATGCAGGCGCTGGCTTTGCGACCTACGCGTGGTCGAACGGTCAGCAAACGGTTGGGACGAACCGCACGCTGACAGTCACCGACAGTGGTTCGTACACTGTTACGGTCACGAACAACATCGGGTGCTCGGCGACATCGCAGCCGGTAACGGTAACGGTCTATCCGAAACCGGCACCGCAAATTCAAGCGAGCGGTCCGACCGAGTTCTGCGAAGGTGGCAGCGTGACACTCGACGCAGGAGCCGGCTTTGCCAGCTACCAGTGGTCGAACGGCGCAACAACGCGCACGATCACCGTCACCCAGCAGGGTAGCTACACGGTTACCGTGACCGATCAGAACAGCTGCTCCGGCACATCGCAGCCAGTTGTGGTGACGGTGTATCCGAAACCTGCCAAGCCGACGATCACGCAAACGGGCGGCACGTTGACCTCCAGCTCGGCAGCGCAGTACCAGTGGTACTACAACGGCCAGCCGATCAGCGGCGCAACAGATCGCTCGTACACCCTCGTCCGAGGTCGCGATAGCTCAGGCTACTACCAAGTCCGCATCCGCGATAACAACGGCTGCGAGAACATCTCCGACTCGATCTACATTGACATCACACCGGTCGAAGTTGCAGGCGATAACACTGGCATCCAGTTCATGCCGAACCCGACCAGTGGCGAGCTGCGGATTGTGTTCGGTGACGCAATCGGGGTCGAAAGTGCCCGCGTCATTGTGCGCAACCTTGTCGGTCGCGAGATGCTCTCGCTCGAACTCGGCGCGATCAGCGCTGGCACAGCCAAGACGCTTGACCTGGCCAGTCTGCCGAATGGCGTGTACCTGGTCGAGGTGATTCTGCCGAACGGTATGCGCACAATCGGGCGCGTGACGAAGGTAGACTAACCCGTCACACGCGGACACAAGCAAGGAGAGCGGCTCCGCTTTTGGCGGAGTCGCTCTCGGTTTTTGGATAGGTTACGCGACACGCCAGCGCTGTTGGGAACGTCACATATCCCGGAAAACGCAGAGCACGATTGACTACTGTCTCAAACAAGCCAATTGATGATCATCGCTGCAGTGCTCAGCATTGTTTTTGCTGCCTGTAACGAAGGTACCTCGAGGCAGCCAGTGCTGGCCGATAGTACCGCGGTGCGCCGTGCCGAGCGTAATGCCGAGCTTCTCGCACGGCAGCTCGAACTCCAGCGGCGCTTCCCTCTGATTTCCTACCGGCGGATCGTCCTCCATAGCCGGCGTATGCGCGATTCACTGTTCCGTGTATTCGGTGTGGGCCGCTCGGCCGATAGTAGCAAGGTGCTCGCGACCCTCAATCGCAAAGAACTGCGCTTTATCAGCGTTGGTGATACAGTCATCGTTCCCGATAGCATTGTCCCCGATATTCGCGCGTATTCAGTTTTTCCACAGTTTTATCCACAAGCGGTGGATATTCCCAAGCTCATCGTTCTGAGCAATGCATACCAGGCGTATGCATGCTACGAACATGGGGAGCTTGTGCGGTTTGCTGCGTGCAATACCGGCAGCAAAGGCAAGCCAACGCTGCCTGGCAAGTACTACTGCAACTGGAAGCAGCGGAAGCGTGTCTCGTCGCTCAACGACGAGTGGATTCTACCGTACACGATCAACTTCCACCAATACGCTGGCTGTGCGTTCCATGCCTTTGAAATGCCAGGGCGGCCGGTATCCCATGCCTGCGTGCGCCAGTTCGAGGATGACGCTGCCTGGCTCTACCGCTGGGTGAAACCGGGGAACTTGCGCGATTCGATCGGGCAGTACTACCGGCTCGGAACGCCGGTGATCATTCTCGACATGTTCGACTACCGCCGTCCGCGCTACGGACCGTGGCTCGATTTGACATCGAACCGTCCGGTGATCACCAATCTCCCGCTCGATCCACTGGCGGTCGAGGAACCGTGGATCCCGATTTCACAGATTCCCGAAAAACTGCGCCGCGGGCTGCCCAACAAACGTCGCTACATCGTCGCACGCGATACACTCCTTGCGCGTGGCATCATTGATTCGACGTTCCGCTTCCGACCCTCTGTGGACTACAACGAGCAACGGCGTAAACGGAAGGAGGCAAAAGAGCCAGCCCTTCCGCGGTAAACGTAGTTGGTGAGCACGTTGGAGCACAAAAACGGGCGTAGGTGTTGCAGCCTACGCCCGTGTTGGTTCGTTAGATGATGAGTTGCGAGCGTTACCGCTTGAGCGCTTTGAGGCTTGCTTTGATGTTCGCCTCGATAATGCTCCGGCTGTCTGGGTCAAGCGGGTGCAACAGGATGTTACCATTTGCTACGAAACCGCTGCGGGGTCAAAGCGCATTACCAGCCGGAGAATGCTCGCTGATGTTACCTCGACCGGAGGATCGAACTTGAGGGCGACATTGGCGGTAACGGTGCTGCGATAGGTGAAGGTATCTGGCATTGCATTCCCGCGCGTCCAGACTTTGCCTTCGATGATGACGCTATAGCGCTCCGGTGGAATGAAGTCGGCAAACGCTGGGTTCGTGTAGTAGCGATCGGCTTCATCGTTCGAAAGGCGGTGGAATTCGAGCTTCATCCAACGATAGGTGCCGTTGGGGATCGTTGCCGTTGTCATCAACTGTTGCTGGGCAGTGAACGTGAGGATGAACGGCTCTGTCTTGATGTCCTTGCCGGCGGTGTCGTCGTCGGTGCCGTGGAGCTTAAGACGGCGGACAAGGATGCGTACCCGGTCAATCTTGATCGAGTCCACGACGGTGATACCTTCTTCTGCTGAACCTTTCCTCGCTTCAGTGGTCTGTCGGAGCATCGAAGCGTTCATGTCGGAATAGACCTCCACCGTTGGCCCAGACGAGGGAGTGGTGCTGCTCGTGCAGCTGCTCAACATCAGCGCGCCGAGGAGACTCAGCGCTGCAAGCATTGGGTGGCGCATTGCTTCCTCCGAGAAAATGTGGAACATGGAAAGTGTTCAACGCAAACATACGAGTGACACAGTAGCTCGGTTTGCGATGGAGCTGGTCAGGGAACGAGAATCCGTTCGATGCGATTGCCAAGCAGCGTGGTGACCTCGTACGGAATTGTCCCTAAGCGATCAGCAATCTCGCGTGCGGTGATGCACTGGTTCCCCTGCCGACCGATGAGGACGACTTCGTCGCCAAGAGCAATCGGGTCACTGCCGACGTCCACCATACACTCATCCATGCAGATTGCACCGACGATCGGGTAGCGCTTTCCACCGATGAGACATTCTGCGATTCCGGTGAGCATGCGCACAAATCCATCGCCATAGCCGATAGGGATTGTAGCGACCGTTGTATCTCGCTGAGCAACGTAGTGAGTGCCGTAGCTAACGGTTTCACCAGCGCGGACCGAACGGAGAGCGGTCACGTTTGTAACGAGTCGAAGTGCAGGGTGCAGCTGCGGAGCACTCGTCTGGCCTGGTGCGATGCCGTAGAGCCCAATGCCGATTCGCAGCGCAGAGTAATGCGTTCCCGGATGCTGGAGCGCTGCGCCAGTGTTGGCTGCGTGGATCCAGCGGAAGCGGTAACCGTTCTGCAAGAGTTGATCGAGTACCACGGCAAAACGTTGGTTCTGGCGAGTTGTCATCTGGCAATCGAGTTCGTCGCTGCGGGCAAAGTGCGTGCAGAATCCAACCAGCTCGATCTGCTCAAGTCGCGCGCAGGCTTCGACGAACGCGGGGACTTCCTCCGGAGCGATGCCATCGCGATGCATGCCGGTGTCCACGTAGAGGTGGCACCGCACGCGACGCCCAAAGCGCTGGGCGACGGTGTTGAGCCGTTGTACTACGTCGAGCGAGCACGCCACGGCGTCCAGGTCATGCTCGACGATTTCCTCGGCGTCGCCAATTGTTGGTGTCATCAAGACGATGATCGGCTTTGTGATTCCGATACTGCGGAGTGCAGCGCCCTCTTCAGCAAATGCAACACCGAAGGCATCGACCAATGGCTCGATCGCAGTAGCTACCAACTCCATTCCATGCCCGTAGGCATTGGCTTTGACGACCGCGATGATCTCCTTGCCTGGTGCAATGCTGCGGAAGTAGGCGATGTTTTGCTCGAGTGCGCGTCGGGAGATCTCGATTCGGGTTGGACGCATGCGGCGTATGGGAAAAAAGTGCTGCGATGCAAAAGTACTGCAGATGTTCGGCTGACACAGTATGCATCTTCTCTGCCAGGCGATGGCACAGCAATCTGCATCTTCGTCCTGGAAGCCGCATCAATGCTGGCTTGGCACAGTTTTCCTTTGCTCAGAGAGCGAATCGTTCGATGTATGTTTCACCAATTCACAGGAGGTTGCAATGACACTGGTCAAGTTCAATCCCTTCGAAGGCTTCGACAGCCTGGTACGCCGGATGAACGAATGGATGAGCGAGCTCGATCGCAGCTTGGCGTCCAATGGCGATAGCAGCGTGACGCTGGTCCCGCGCGTGGACATTTCGGAAGACAAGGAGAACTTCTACATCTCCGCGGAGCTTCCCGGCATCCCGAAAGAGCAAATCAAAGTCAACATCAGCGATGACGGGGTGCTGACCATCAGCGGCGAGAAAAAGCATGAAGAAAAGACCGAAGACAAGAACTTCTACCGGATCGAACGCCGCTATGGGATGTTCACGCGGTCGTTCACGCTGCCGGAGAACGTCAAGCGCGATGGGATCAGCGCTCGGTACGAAAACGGCGTCCTTCACCTTGTGCTGCCGAAGCAACAACCAGCGCAACCGAAGCTGACCGAAGTGCCGATCTCGTAACCTGCGAGGCGGCACCGGGGACTCCGGGACAACACGGGCGCTCTCTGGCGAGAGCGCCCGGTTTTTTATGGTACGATTCGGTAAATCATCCGCGGGAAGGGGATCACCTCGCGAATGTGCTCAGCGCCAGTGATCCATTTGACGGGGCGTTCAAGTCCCAGCCCAAAGCCGCTATGGGGTACGCTCCCGTACTTGCGCAGATCGAGATACCATTGGAATGCTTCAAGCGGGAGATGCTCTGCGCGAATGCGTTCGAGTAGCCGGTCGTAATCGTCCTCGCGCTGGGAACCGCCGATGATTTCCCCACCACCTTCTGGCGCCAGCATATCCATTGCTAAGACCACCCGCGGATCGCTGGGATCTCGCTTCATGTAGAACGCTTTGACTTCGGCTGGATAGCGATGAATGATGCAGGGCTTGTCGAACTGCTCCATGATGGCTTCTTCCTGCGGTGCGCCAAAGTCTTCGCCCCAGGGGAAATCGTGCTGCGACTCGCTCCCATCGGGATTTTTCTTGATGAGTTTGACACCGCGTTTCTGCAAATCTCGACTGCTTCGGTGTAGCTGAGGCGGTAGAACGGACGGCGTACTTTCTCGAGTTTGCTCGTATCGCGCCCCAAGACTGCAAGCTCCCGCTGACACTGCCGGAGGACGGTCTGCACAATGTGCTCGACAAGATCCTCAGCCAGATCCATTGTATCGTCCAGATCGAAGAAGGCCATCTCCGGTTCGACCATCCAGAACTCGGTCAAGTGGCGGCGTGTCTTCGAGCGCTCGGCGCGGAACGTCGGGCCGAACGTATAGACACGTCCGAGCGCCATGGCACTGGCTTCAGCGTAGAGCTGGCCCGATTGCGACAGGTACGCCTTCCCAAGGTCGAAGTATTCGGTTTCGAAGAGCGTACTGGTGCCTTCGCAGGCGTTCGGTGTCAGGATGGGGGAATCTGCGAGCACAAAGCCGTGTGCATCGAAAAATTCGCGGATGGCCCGTACCACTGCTGCGCGGACTCGCAGGATCGCCCATTGCCGTTGCGATCGGAGCCACAGGTGCCGATGCTCCATCAAAAACTCGATGCCATGCTCTTTCGGGGTGATGGGGTATTGCTCCGGCGGGATGTGGTAGATCCACAAGTCCGCAATATCTACCTCGACGCCGCCCGGGGCGCGTGCATCCTCGCGGACAGTACCGCGGATGCCGAATGATGCCTCTTGGACGAGCGTTTTTGCACGCTCGAAGACTTCCTCGGCTACGTTCGGCTTGAACAGGACGCACTGCACGATCCCTGTTCCATCGCGGAGCTTGATGAACTGCAGCTTGCCTTTTTCGGTGCGGTCGTACACCCAGCCGCGGAGCGTAACTTCCTTGCCGATGTAGTTGCCGAGCTGCTCGACGTAGATGTACGTCTTGTACCGTGATTCCATTGCCGGTGCCTAGTGGGACAATGTGGAGCGCGAAAATAACAGGCAACCCGCAAAGCGCAGCATTCAAGCAACGGAGGAACCACGTCGTTGCGCGGACACGCAAACGATATTTTTGCTACAGCACTATTCATTGCAACCAGTAATGTTCACGCGTGGTCTGGCAACGATACTCCTTTTGGTGCTTTCGAATACGTTCATGACGTTCGCATGGTATGGACACCTCCGCTATAGTGGACAGCTTGGTATCGAGCGATTCGGGTTGACGGGCGTCATCGTCACAAGTTGGTTGCTAGCGCTATTTGAATACCTGTTCATGATCCCAGCCAATCGCATTGGTTTTGTCGGCACGGGCGGACCATTTACTCTTTTCCAGCTCAAGATCATCCAAGAGGCGATCAACCTTGTAGTGTTTACGATCATCGCTGTCGCGGTCTTCAAAAGCCAGCATCTGGCATGGAACCATGCGGTTGGGTTCCTTTTGCTCCTTGCTGCTGTGTACTTTTTCTTCCGCTCGTAACGATGGAGATTTCCGACGACACATTGGCAGTGGTTGCGTACCTGCAAGAGTACAGCGGCAACAATCTCCGCAAGCCGGACGATCTGGCAATTGTGCTTGAGCTGTGCGCACTCCAAGCAGACGCTGCGCTGGCACAGCGGATCATCACCAGTGGCGCAGCTCTCTGGCGTGTGTACCGCGCACTCCGTCGCATGCGGCGTGGCGACGAAGGCTACCGCCAACTCGAGGATGAGTTCACCGCGCAAGTCAACGAGTTCCGGCTTGGCATTGCGACTGCGCTCGACGCAACCGACGAGGAACCGCTCTTGGAGCGATTTCAAGCAGTGTACATGGAACTGACCACGGGTGCACTCCGAAACGTCGTTGACTTCGCCCACGACTTTGCATACCTCAAGCAGCTCCAGAACGACCAACGCTGGGGCGGATCATCTTCACCATCTCCACAGCAGCAATGACCAAAGGAATCGTGCTCGCTGGCGGCAGTGGCACGCGGCTCTATCCGATGACCGCCGTCCAGAGCAAGCAGTTGCAGCCGGTCTATGACAAGCCGATGATTTACTATCCGCTCGGGACGCTCATGCTGGCTGGAATTCGCCAGATCCTCATCATTTCGACGCCGCACGATACACCTGCGCTCGAGCGCCTCCTGGGCGATGGCAGCCAGTGGGGTATTCAGCTCCGCTACGCTGTCCAGCCGCAGCCACGCGGGATCGCAGAAGCATTCACCATCGGCGCTGACTTTATTGGGAGCGAGCAGGTGTGCTTGATTTTGGGCGATAATCTCTTCTACGGCAAGCTCGACTTCCTCCGCCGTGCCCTTGCGACCAACGAAGGCGCAACGATTTTCGCCTATCGCGTCCAGGATCCCGAGCGGTACGGCGTCGTCGAGTTCGCTCCCGATGGGCAAGTGCTGAGCATCGAAGAAAAACCTCGCCAGCCGCGCTCCTCCTATGCGATTCCTGGGCTGTATGTGTTCACGCCGGATGTTGTCGAGCTTGCGGGAATGCTCCGCCCGAGCCCGCGGGGTGAACTGGAGATTACTGATTTGCAGCGGCTCTACTTGGAGCGTGGGCGCCTGCGGGCAGAATTGATTGGGCGTGGCGTTGCGTGGCTCGATACCGGGACACCCGAAGCATTGCTCGAAGCAAGCCAGTTTATCCACGCCATCGAGAAACGCCAAGGCTTGAAGATTGCATGCTTGGAGGAAATCGCACTCTACGAAGGTTTTATCACTCGTGAGCAATTGCTCCGGCATATCCAGCAGTTGCCGAAGTGCTCATACCGCGACTATTGCCTCCGCATTGCAGAGGAAGCGGCGATCCCCGTGGGCTAATCCTTGTAGGGGTCGAAGTCTTGCTCCCCGGCCATTGCGACGCCCAAGGGGTAGAGTGTCCAGAGAATACGGATCGTTCCTTCGTGGCGAGCAAGCACCTCACGGAGCGGTTTATAGCACTGGGGCGCTTCGTCGGCACCGCCACCGCGAAGCTCGATGCCACGCGACCGAAGCTGCGCTTTGACCTGCTCGAAGTTGACCAACCCCGGCGATACCTGCACCCACCGACCGCGACGCCAACGACGTTTTCCCGCTGCTTGTGTTCGACTCATCGTGCGTCCTGCGCCGTGCACAGTCGTATAGAGTGCGCGGCGTGCAAGTTCGCTCTCCATACCCTCGACGATGACCGCGATGTCTCCCATCGTCGAGCCGATGAATGACGCTTGTCCGGGAAAAGCCGGTGTGCAGCCTTTTCGCACTACCCACCACTCGTGCCCGAAGTGCTCCTCGCGCCAGAGGAAGTTGTGGTGATTGTGCACCGTGTACGTCGCACGCGCGCCGAGGATCTCGAGCACCTTCTCCACGACAATATCGCGCCCAGCGTAAGCGTACTCGCCGGCAAGCTCGATTGCAGCAAGGTAGTCCTGTCCGAGTTCAGATCGAGCATCGAAAAGGATCGGCGGTGCATCCATTGAGCCTTCCGGGACGTGGTCGTCGAACGATCGCCCCTGCGAGAGCGCAATAAAGCCCATCGTCGTGCGATGCCCGAAACCGCGCGAGCCGAAATGCACCGCCACCCAGAGCCAGCCGTCGTCGTCGCGGTAAAGGTCCACGTAGTGGTTGCCACCACCGACGGTGCCGAGCTGTTCTGCAGCTAAGGTGTAGAGCTTCCGCTGGGGCTTGAACTCAGCGTGGGCGATGCGCTCGAGCACTGGGTGATCAACCGGCTCTTTGCTTTTGCGCCCAACACCAAACGAGATGCGACGGACGATCTCGTCCATCACGCGGGCAATGTCCACATCGGCGGCGCGAATATTGGTGCGTACTGCCTTGTTGCCACAGGCGATGTCGAACCCAACACCGGAGAGCGAAATTTTATCGCGGTAGGCGACTGCTCCGCCAATCGGATGGCGGTACCCGTGATGTGCGTCGGCATTGAGGACGCCAATGTCGTCCTCGCCGACGCAGCGCTCGAGCTGCTCGATCGCAGCACGGTCAATGATATCGCGTCCGAAAATTGTGATTCGCTCGGATAGTGCCATTGCATGCATCCACAAGTTCCCACTGCGCTATAGGACGAACAAGTGCCTCGAGCAAATGACGCATTGAGCACAACGACCAACCGCTACACCGACTCTGCACGCTCAGTCCGCGCGTGCTCCAGAGCCGTGCCGAGCGCAGCCAATGCTTCCTGCTCCATCTTCCGCAGATATGCCGGGCACTGCTGGGGTGCCGGGATGTTCTCGGCAGATTCTGCGACTGCGCGGTATGCCGCGCGGAAGGTTTCTCCATGGGATCGCATCCGTTCGTGGACGCGCTCGACGCTCCAGATTCCCCGATACTCTGCTCGCTCGACTATCCCCTCGGTGGGTTCCAGGTGAGGCAACACATGAGTAAGGACAGCGACGCATTCATCGAACTCATCCCACGCCGGAAGCAGCAGTTCCTTGAGCACCTGATAGTCCCGATGGTAGCCCGAGGGCAGATTGATTGTCACCATGCCGATAGTGGTCGGAACTGCCTGCACACGATTGAACCGCGCACGGAGCAGTTCGAAGACGTCCGGATTTTGTTTGTGCGGCATGATGCTCGATCCTGTCGTTAGTGCAGGCGGGAGCCGGAGAAATTGATAGCCCGGCGATAGGAAGAGCACCACGTCCATTGCCAAGCGCCCGAGCGTAGCCGAATACGCTGCCAGTGCCGTTGCACAGGCACGCTCGATTTTCCCGCGGAGAAGCTGCGCTGCTGCCGGGCTGGCAACCATCGTGCGGAAGCCGAGCAGCGCAGTTGTCATGCGGCGATCGATCGGGAAACTGCTCCCATAGCCAGCGGCGGTGCCGAGCGGATTTTTCGCTGCAATCTCGCCAGCAGCTGTGGCAAATGCACCGTCGTCGAGAAGCGATTCGGCAAACGAGCTCATCCAGAGCGCGAACGTCGTCGGCATTGCTGCTTGCATGTGTGTCAGGCCTGGCATGAGGATTTCGCGGTGGCGCGCTGCCCATGCAAGCATAGTGCCCACGAGCGTTTGGATATTCGCTGCAGTTCGCTCCAGGCGATCGCGCGCGTAGAGCGCTATCGCGGTGAGCACTTGGTCGTTGCGCGAACGTGCGGTGGTGGATTTTCTCGCCGATCGGGCCGAGCCGCCGCACCAGCAGAAGCTCCAGTTGCGAGTGGATGTCCTCGACGCCATCCTCGATGCGAAAGGTGCCGCGTTCGATCTCTTGTGCGATTTCCTCGAGTGCCTCGATGAGCGTTGTGGATTCATCAGCTGAAATGATGCCCGTTTTGCCGAGCATTTGTGCGTGCGCGATTGATGCGGCAACGTCGTACCGAGCCAAGTGGAGATCGAGCTCCCGATCACGGCCGATCGTGAATTGTTCGACCGCGTCGTCCAGTTGCGTGGTACTCTTTTGCCAGAGCTTCATCATTCCTCCAGGAGTGAATGGTTCGAGAGGTATTCTGCGAGCGTTGCAAGAAAGGCGCGATAGCGGGCAATGCCATCGGCAAGCTCGGCGAGTTCGATGTACTCATCGGCGGTGTGCGAACGCTGTGAGTCGCCCGGACCCATCTTGATGCTCGGCACCGGCAGCAGCGCCTGATCCGAGAGCGTCGGCGACGCATAGCACGGAATGCGCAGACGCTCGGCAACACGGAGGAATGCATGCCCTGCAGGGAGCCGCGACGGACGCAAACGCAGCGATACCTGCTCGATGCGTGAGCGTAGGTTCGCTTCGAGCATCCCGAGCAGCTCTTCGTGCGTGTAGGCGTCGGTAGTGCGCAGATCAACGGTGAACGAGCACCGATCCGGGATGACGTTGTGCTGCGAGCCTGCCGAGATCATCGTGACCGTTGCGCGAACGCGACCGAGCAGATCGCTTGTGCGTTCGAACGGCTGGGCGTGGAGCCAGGCAATGTCGTCGAGTGCAATGTCAATGGCATTGACGCCCGTACCGTGTGCAGCGTGGCCAGCGACGCCTTCGGCGACGCAGCGAAGGACCATCAAGCCGCGCTCTGCAATTGCCATCCGAAGCGAGGTTGGCTCGCCGACGATCGCTGCATCCAGGCGCGGAAGCTGTTCGAGAATCGAGCTGATTCCACCTGTTCCGCTGATTTCCTCTTCGGCAGTTGCAGCAAAGACCAGGTTGTAGTGCAGTGGCTGTGCCCACAGCTCCGCAAACACCACTGCGAGCGCAACCAGACTCGCGCCGGCGTCGTTGCTGCCTAAGCCGTAGATTCTGCCACCCTCGATGGTTGGAGAGAGCGGATTGCGCGTCCACCCTGCGACAGGACGGACAGTATCGAGGTGCGAGTTGAGCAGGATCGTTGGCTTCGACTGGTCAAACGATGCCGAGCATGCCCAGACGTTATTGCCGCTCCGTTGCCAAGGGATGGTGCGCTGGGCAAGAAAACGCTCGATGATCGCAGCGGCGTGGCTTTCCTCTCGGCTCGGCGAGAAGGTCGCGATGAGCTGCGCGAGCAGTTGGACGGCATCGTTCATTGCGCAGATCTCCGCACGGGAAGGATTCGGGTACCGCGCGCATGCGGTAAATGCTCGGTTGCGATGATTGCAACCTCGGCAGTGCCACAGTCTGCTGCAGCAAAAGCGGCGTCGAGCTTCGGGAGCATCCCATCGCGGACGACACCGCGATCAACCAGCTGTGCGAGCTGCTGGCGGTCGAGTGCGGGGATGATTGCTCCGTCCGCATCGCGAACGCCGCCGCTCGGAGTGCAAAACCAAAGTCGCACATCCAACCATCGAGCAGCGGCAAACTGCGCCGCCAGGCTCGCTGCGACTGTGTCGGCATTGGTGTTGAGGAGCTGTCCGCATCCATCGTGGGTGATCGGCGCGACGACAGGGACAAATCCAGCGTCGAGCAATGCTTTCAGCGGAGCGATGTCTGCGCAAATGGGATCGCCGACGTAGCCGAAGTCAATCGTTCCTTGCCGCTTGGTGGCGCAGATGATGTTGCCATCGCATGCAGCGATTCCAACAGCGCGCACCCGTTGAGCCAAGAGTGCTGCAACCAAGCGCTTGTTGAGCAGGCCGGCGGTCGTCATCACCAGCACATCGAGCATGGCGGCGTCTGTGATGCGGCGGCCGTTGTGAAAATGAGCTTCGATTCCGAGTCTCTCAGCAAGTGCAGTCGTTTGTTTTCCGCCGCCATGGACGATGAGGAGCGGCTGTGGCATCTGCGCCAGTTGGCCGGCAAGGGGCGCAAGGTTGCTGCTGTCACCGCCAAGGAGTTCGCCGCCGAGCTTGAGGATGTGCAGCGTTGTCATCGCGTCTCCAAAATCGTTCGGAGGACAGCTTGCGCTGCGGGGATGCGGTTAGCTGCTTGCTCGATTACAAGCGAGCGCGGTGAATCGAGTACTGCGTCGCTTGCGATCATATTCCGCCGAATCGGAAGGCAGTGGAGGAAGTAGCCATCGCTGGTGCGCGCCATCTTCTCCGGTGTGATTTGCCAAGACCGATCCTGCGACAAAATTTTTCCGTAGTCACGGTAGCTCGACCAGTTTTTTGCATAGACGAACTCGGCGCCGTCGAGCGCTTCGTCTTGGTCATAGGAGATCGTTGCACCCTCGGTGAATTGTGGATCGAGTTCGTATCCCGGAGGATGTGCAATGACCAGCTCGTAGTCCATCGCGCGTGCCCACTCCGCAAACGAATTGGGGACGGCCTGCGGCAAGGCTTTGGGATGCGGTGCCCACGTGAGCACAACGCGAGGTCGGCTGCGACGCTTGAACTGTTCGATCGTCAGCACATCTGCCAGTGATTGGAGTGGATGCCGTGTTGCTGATTCGAGGCTCACAATCGGAACTCCTGCGCATGCACGGAAGCGTTCGAGGATCGTTTCGGCGTAATCTTCCTGGCGATCGCGGAGCTGCGCGAACGAGCGGACTCCCAACACATCCACGTACCGACCGAGCACTGCTGCTGCTTCGCGGATATGCTCAGCTGCTGGGCCATCCATCACCACACCGTCGCGCGTTTCGAGTTGCCAGGTTTCATCGCCGACGGTCATGCTGATGACATCCATGCCCAAGAGCGTCGCTGCGCGGTGCGTGCTCACGCGTGTTCGGAGGCTTGGATTGAAAAACACCATCCCGAGTGCACGACCTCGACCAAGCGATGACCAGGCATGAGGCGAGCGTTTACACTCGATTGCGCGTTCGATGAGCGCGCCGAGGTCCGGTACGTCAGCGAGTTTTGTGAAGTGTTGCATCATCTGCTGTTCCATCGTTACCAACCGATACTCCGAAGTGGAAGCCCTGTGGTTTCGTCCAGCCCAAGCGCAAGGTTCATGTTCTGCACAGCCTGTGCTGCTGCGCCTTTGAGCATGTTATCGAGTGCACAGATGATCACCGCAGTTTGCTGGCGAACGGCGCAGTGGACAACCGCACGCGCTGTTCCGACAACACGCTTGAGGTCCGGGGGGTCGCTTGTGCATCGGACGAGAGGATGAGCAGCGTAATACTCGCGGTAGAGTTGGGCGAGTGTTTCCTCCGGCAATGAGGAAGGAAAAAATGTTGTCGTTACGATCCCGCGTGTAAAGGGACCACGCTGCGGAACAAAGTGCAGCGGCGGCTCCAGGCCGAGTGCGGTGCGGACTTCCTCGGCATGCCGATGGCTCAAGATGCTGTAGGGTTCGACGTTCGCAAAGCGCCAGGAAAAATGCAGCGTTGGACTCAATGGAGCGCCCGCACCCGTTGAGCCGGTGATCCCGCTGGCGTAGATTGCTGGTAGCGTGATTCCGCTGTACCGCAATGGCAGAAGCGATAGCGACAGCGCTGTTGCAAAGCAGCCGGGATTGGCAATACGGCGTGCTGTACGAATGCGGTCGCGGTTGAGTTCGGGCAAGCCATAGACGAACACTGGATCTGAGCGATGGTCGCTGCTCAAGTCCACAATGATGCTGCGGTCGAGCTGTGGATGCTCTGCCAGGAGAGCTTGTGCAGCGCCATGCGGAACAGCCAGGAACACGACATCTGCATCACCGGTGGGCTGAGCCTGGAGTGGGGTGTCCACGATTCCGTCGAGGTCTGGCGCAAGCGCGCTCATCGGTTTCCCCGCGTGTGTTCGGCTTACCAGGTACGCAATCTCGACGTGTGGATGGAACGCAAGCACGCGGACGAGTTCTGTCCCGGCATAGCCGCTGGCGCCGATGATGCCCACGCGCGTCATACCGTCTCTCCGTTGATGGTGTGGAAGATGCGGAGCTGCTCGGCTGCGATGCGGGCAAAGCCGCGGACGTCGGCAGCGCTCCAATCGGTCGCTTGTTCCCCGTAGCGACCAAAGCGCGCGTGCATCAGGTCGTGAGGCGAAATGACGCCCTCGATCTCGAAACGCTTCGGTGAAAGCTGCACGATTACGTCACCAGTGACCGTTCGCTGGGTTCGCTCGAAGAATGCTTCGACTCCGCGGAGCGCTGGTTCTTCGAACATTCCCTCGTGGAGTAATTGCCCGTACCAGAGCGCCAGATGCTCTTTCAAGAGCAGTTGCCATTTTGTGAGCGTGTGCTTTTCGAGTGCGTGGTGTGCTGCAATTGTCAGATGCGCTGCTGCTGCTTGGAATCCTACGCGACCTTTGGTGCCGAGTATGGTATCCCCCACATGAATGCCGCGGCCGACACCCCAGGGCGCTGCAGTTTCCTCGAGTGCAGCGATAGCGTGGAGTGGATGTTCGTAGAGTGTCCCATCGAAGCCGACAAGCTCACCACGGATGAAGTGGAGAGTGAGCCGTGTTGTGCCGTGTGCAGTGATCGGCGTGGGGAACGCATCGTCTGGGAGCGGTTCGTGGGAGGTAAGCGTCTGGCGACCGCCGACGGTTGTCCCCCAGATGCCACGGTTGATCGAGTACGGTGGGCGCTCGTGTTCCAATGCAACGCCATGGGCATGCAAGTAGGCGAGTGCTTGCTCGCGAGTGACGTTGCCATCGCGGATTGGTGTCAGTATCTCGAGTTCTGGCGCCAGAATGCTCCAGGCAGCATCGAAGCGAATTTGGTCGTTGCCCGCGCCGGTGCTCCCATGTGCGAGCGCTCGGGCACCGAGCTGGCGCGCGTGCTGTGCAATCAACCGCGCCTGGATGGCGCGCTCGGCGCTGACCGAAAGTGGGTACGTGCCGTACCGAAGTACGTTGCCGAATACCAGGTACCGGAGGCAGTGCTCGTAGAGTGGCGTGGTGCCATCGAGCGTCGTGTGAGATGCTGCCCCAAGCTCGCGTGCGCGGCGCTCGATGGCAGTTTTTTCTTCCGGTGTGAATCCTCCGGTGTCAACCGTGACGGTGTGAACCTGTGCGCCGCACTCGGCGCGCAGGTAGAGCAGGCAGTATGACGTATCGAGGCCGCCACTGAATGCGAGAACGACGTCGCTCATCGTTGGTCATCGGTCGGTGGAACGATCGGAAGTGCATGCTCGATATGCTCGGCAGGATCGTAGAGCAGCCCTGTGCACAGGCACATGGTGCGTCCGGTCCGCTGCAGAATGTCGTAATTGCGGCAGGAGGCACAGCCGCGCCAGAATTCTTCGTCGCTGGTCAACTCGCTAAAGTGGACAGGACGGAAGCCCAGCTCGCTGTTGAGCTTGAGGACGGCGGCGCTGGTGGTGATGCTGAAGATTTTTGCTTCGGGGTACAAGCGCCGGGACAGTTCAAACGCAGCGTACTTGATGCGTCGTGCTACACCGTGCCGGCGGTAGCTCGGCGCAACGATCAACCCAGAGTTGGCAACGTAGCGCCCGTGCTCCCACGTCTCGATGTAGCAAAACCCCACGAATGCTGGGTTGCTACCATCGCCACTTCGATCGAGCGCGATGATTGCGTTCCCAGCGCGCATTTTCTGGCGGATGTATTCGGGCGGGCGGCGCGCAATGCCTGTGCCGCGCTGGAGGGCAGATTCCTCGATCAGGCGCGAAATTGTTTCAGCGTAGCATTCGTGCTCGCTCGATGCAACGGTGACGACGATTGCATCAGCTCCGATTGCAGGTTCTGCATTTGCTATTTCCATCGGTGTCCGTTCTGCTTGTTGGAAAACAAACGCCGCTTCCTCGTGGCACGGAGGAAGCGGCAGTTCTACGTTTGGGTGCTTGTGCGCGTGTTACCAGTGATAGGTGGTATTCTCCAACGCCTGCGACAACACCGCCGCCGTCCCGTGCCACTGCTGGCAGGGTCGTCGTCGGAGTGATCGTCGTCGCAGCATGGAGGTCATTGCACGCGTTTGAACATTGAGTGCAAACAATTGCGGCGCGAAAATACGGGGTGCGTCGGAATTTGCCAAAATGTTTTTTGCCTTCTGCTAATGCTTGACGTAGAGCATCGCGCGATCGGGGAGCAAGCGAGCGATGGCCATGATTGGCCGCCACCACCAAGGGATGTAGCATCTGCCATCGCGATGACCAGCGATGAGCCGCGCAATTGCTGCTCCGACTCGCTCTGGTGTAGCAGGGAAGATCATTCGCTCCACGTGTGCTGTCATCGGTGTGCGGACGTACCCAGGTTTGATTGTCAGCACTCGCAAGTGCGATGAACGCAGCTTCCACCGCAATCGCAGGCCATCGAGGTACACATCGAGTGCAGCCTTCGATGCGGCGTAGAGAAAGTTGTTGACGCGCCCGCGATCGGCGGCGACCGAGCTAATGACCGCAAGGGTGCCACGGCCGCGTTCCTCAAAGTGCCTGCACACCGCCGTGCAGAGTGTCAGCACCGAGACCGTGTTGATTTCGAGCACTCTGTGCGCCAGGATCGGGTCATGGACAACTTCCTCATGCCGAGGAAGCACTGCGTGTGCAATCAGGACGGCATCGGGCAGTTCACCACCGAGCACCTGGCGTGCTTGGGCGAGTAGGTCCACCTCCTGCATGTGTTCAGCATCATACGCGAGCGTGTGGACCGTAGCGCCACGTACGCCAAGGAGCGTGGCGACTGCGCTGAGCCGTTCTTGGTTGCGTGCTGCAAGGACGAATTGCTTGCATCTTCCGACAAGGGCGAGCGCTGTCTGCTCTGCGATTGCAGAGGTCGCACCAACGATGAGGATCGAAGAAGGGGTCATGACTGTATCCCGCACGTGACACGCTCCCAAAATTGCGAGCAGCATCGCCGATCTCGCCAGCGTTCGAGCACTTCCCACTGCGGATACATGCGTTGGAACTCTGCGGGGATCATCAGCACATCTTTTGCTGGATAGATTCGGCCACCAGCGGCGACGACGTCTGCAATGATGGCTCTCAACGTATCCCGTGCGCCGTTGGTATTCGGTACATCGAGGGCAATGCTCGTTCCTGCCATCGGGAACGAGAGCAGCCCCGGCGATTCGATTGCCGAAAATTTTTTGAGGACGCAGAGCGGCACTGGAAGCTTTGCATGCCAGAGACGCTCGCATATCGCGGTGACTCCATCGCGGGCACATTCGTCGGGGAGGACCGCCTGCAGCTGGTAAAAGCCACGCGGACCGAACAGACGATTCCACGGCACACCATCGAGTGGGAAGAATACCTTCGTGTAGTGCTGGCGGGATGGACCTCGGCTCGATAGCCAGCGGTAGAGCATGTTGGCGATGCGGACCGTCGGCCTGGAAAAGACAGAAACTGGCAGCAGAGGGAATCGTCGCTCATTTCCTGCAGCATACACCGAGCGCTGGCCATCGTTGCAGAAGGTGGCTGCAGAGAGGATCCCGCTGATGCGTCCTGGGCGCGAGAGGTCGCACCACGCCACAACGTACGCTGCGGTGGCTTCGAGGGTGCGTGTGTGATCGTAGAACTCCTCGAGTGTCGCAAAGCGCGTGGCGCGAGTTTCCATCCATGCTGAACTGCAGGGAATAAGCTGCAGCTCAGCCCAGGTGATGATGCCCGTTAGCCCAAGCCCCCCGATCGTTGCCGCAAGCAGCTCAGCATTGTCGCTCGGCGAGCAGCGGATGCGTCCATCGGAGCGAAGCAACTCTATCTGCCGTACCCACCGACCGAACGTTCCTGCCCAGTGATGACTTTTGCCGTGAATGTCGTTTGCAATTGCACCGCCGACTGTTACAGCACCTGTGCCAGGGAGCACCGGAAGCGTCCATCCGCGGGGAATGGTGATGCAGAGTAGCGCAGCCAACGAGATACCTGCTTCCGCTGTGATGATGCCACGCTCGGTGTCGAACGAATGGATCCGCTGAAGTCTTGACGTGAGCACTGCGGTGTGGCTGGGCAAGCAGACATCGCCGTAGCTTCGGCCATTGCCGCGGGCAAGAAGCATGGCCTCGGTTTGCGCGAAGGGATTCTCGGTGCAGTGCTCAACTTCCAGAGCAGGGTAGATGCGCGTGTGCGGCAGTCCTGTCCAGCTGCAAAGCGCCACACGATTCATCGGGCAACGACCAAGACGATGGCTGCGATGATTGCGCCGACGGCCAGGCTCCATGGGTCGCTAAGTGCGGCGCTCAGCGGATCGCCATCGAGCTCCCCTCGGACCGATGCGCGCCACATTCGCATCAACCACCACAGCATCAGCGGCAATATGAGCCAGAGGACGTCCGGATGGGTGTAGAGCGTTCGCACTCGATCGCTGGCCAGGTAGAGGATCAAAATCACGACTGCGGCCATCGCTGTTCCGATCCCCATAGCCAGGAGAAAAGGTTCGTCGCGCTCGGTGTAGGGTCGCTGTAGCTCGATGGGTGCATCGTTTGCTCGCAGGTGTATCACTTCGGTATGCCGCTTGAGCAGTGCAAGGCTGGTGAAAAAAAGGAGCGCAAAGCCAAGCAGCCAGGGAGAAAGCTCGGTGTGCGTGGCAGCGCCACCAATTGCCAGGCGTAGTACGTAGAGTCCAGCCAGCACGAGGACGTCCACTAGAGCAATCCGCTTGAGCAGGAGCGAATATGCCGCAGAGCCAACGCCATACACCGCAAGCAGAGCAAATGCTTCCGGGGGCAGCAGCGTGATGGCAGCGATCATCCCCACCAACAGGCTGAGCGTCAGAGCGATCCACGCCGATTGGAGCGAGATAGCTCCGCGTGCAAGCGGACGCTTGCGTTTGCGAGGATGAATGCGATCGCTAGGCAAGTCAACCACATCGTTGAAGATGTAGAGAGCCGATGCCACGATGCTCAGCAGGACTGCTGCTAGTACTGCATGGAGCAGCGCACTCCCATCGCTGAGGCGATGCGCAAGAGCGATCGGAACCAGCACCAAGAGATTTTTGCTCCAGTGGTGGAGCCGTAAAAAGCTAAGCCAATCGCGGAAACGCGCAGTGGGACGGGCGAAGCTGCCTGCAAAAGATTTTCCGAGGCTGCGTTCATACCGCGATGCATCACCGACGATGTACGCACGCTCAGCAGCGCGCCAGAGCGGAATATCTACGCCGCGATCGCCGATGTAGTCAAATGGCGCGCCATTGAGATAGCGCCGCAAATGTTCGAGCTTGGCGCTGCCACTGAGGTTGGTTTGGCGTGTGCCGATTACGCTATCGAAGCACCCTACACGCTCGGCAATCGCAGTTGCCCACGGCTGAACCGCAGCAGTTGCGAGGATAACGGTTCGACCTTGCGCCTTTGCAGCGCGGACAAATGCGAGAACTTCGTCGTTGAGCGGGAGCGCGTCCCAATCGAGTTGCACATGCCTTGCAAGCCAATGCTTCAGACGGGGACGCCCGCCGAGTGCAACCAGTGGCACCAAGAGCAACAGCAACGGCTTCCGGCGCGCCAACTCAGAGATTGCTTCCCAAAGCAAATCGGTGCGGAGTAAGGTGTCGTCGAGATCCACAACGAGAGTGGAAGCAGCGCCTGTGCTCATGCAAGACTAACGGGATTGTGCGATCTGTCCAGCTGCATGATGAGTAAGCAAAGCTTGGAGGCAGCATCTTCTGGCGATTGGGCTTCTACCCAGCGGACACGTTCGGCACGTTTGCGGAGACTGTGCCGGTAGGCTTTGTCGTAGTGTTCGAGCGCAATCTGTGCAACGCTTGGCAGATCGCCTCCCTTGAGTGCAGCACATGCGCGCGCGTAGCGCTCTGCGCCCAGTCGCTGGCGAATTGCTTCCAAGCACTGGGCAAGCTCGCACAGTGGAAAGCTTCCGTATTCCTGCACCAAGTGTTCGATGCGCCGATCGAGCGGAACATCGAGCGCTACGATTGGAGCAGAGAGCATTTGTCGCCAGAGACCGTCGGGAATTGTGAGCGTGCCGATCCGTCGCGATTCGTCTTCGATCCAGATGCGCTCGGCTGCGCGATTTTTCCAGAGTGCTACTGCGAGCGAATTCTCGAAGTTCTGTTGCGTTGGCTGTGGGGACAATCCGAGCGCACCGAAGGCAGAGCCACGGTGGCAGGCAAGTGCCTCCAAGTCAATCGTTGCTTCACCGCGGGCTGCAAGCAGCGAAAGCACAGCGGTTTTGCCTGCTCCTGTGCAGCCGCTCAGTACGTAGAGTGTCCGCGGTGCTTCGAATTGCGCAAGGACGAAACGGCGAAATGCTTTATAGCCACCGCGCAACAGCACGACCTGGAACCCGTAAAACTCTAGCAGCCACGCCACTGCTGCCGAACGCATGCCACCACGCCAGCAGTAGAGTCCCACCACTTGGCCGGGGAGCAGCCGCGTTTCGACCTGTTCGACCAGCCAACGTAGCTTGGGGCCAACAAGCTCCAGCCCGCGCTTGAGTGCGGCGGTACGTCCTTCGGTGTGGTAGGTTATGCCGATAATCTCCCGCTCGGTGTCGTCAAAAAGCGGAAGTGACGCCGCTCCAGGAATTGCGCCGCGCGCGTACTCTGCGGGACTTCGGACATCGAAGACGCAGAGGGTCTTGGTGTGCTCACATTCGCTGAGGAACTCGTCAACCGAGACTGCAACCATTTGCTCTGTGCGAACGCCCGATTCGTCACTGACGAAAATTACGGCGCTCGATGTGCGTGTAGCGGAGGAATTCGATGGTGATGGTGCCGCTGACTGGCTCGGTGGGTTGGTGCTTGTTCGAAGTTTGTTGGCTCAGGTCGCCTGTCAACGCTTTGGGGATCGCGATCGGCATCATCGTCATGCGCATTGTGATGCGGTCTGGAAGGAGAACGCTGCGCTGGTCGCCATAGTGCAGTTCGAGTGTAACGACACCTCCGCTACGCTGCGTAATCTGGGCAGCAGTGATCGTGGTATCGCGAAGGTCAACGGTGATTTTTGCTGCCAGCAACTCTCCAGTGTCTGGTGTTGGAAACAGTCGTAGCACAGCGGAACGATCCCCGCTCTTGAGCGGTGTTTCAGCAAAGGCGAGAAATTGGTACCGTTGCAAGAGCACCAATGGATTGAGCTGCCACCCAGCTTTGGGGATAAACGTTAGCTGTTCGGAGCGAAAGTTGATAGAGTCGGGCGGAACAATCGTAAGCACGCCACGAGCACGTGGGACCTTGAACGATGGGATTGCAACCTCAATGGCAACTTCAGCACGAAGCGATTGAATCCGCTGTGCTTTCGCGCGGAGATGCTCGACGATTGCGCGTGCATCGTCGGCGGAGGCCACAGAAATTGCCACAAGCAACAGAAGTGCTGTGCGTGCTAGCATTCTAAGCTCCAAACGCAGTGCAAGCTGTCAACGCTGCAAAAGTACCAGCAGTTCCGCCTAAGGAACGGATCTACGCTCTCGATCGTGGTCAGGAAAGTTTGTGCTGATGGCAGCCTTCATTCGAGCAAGGTGTTTCATCCAATGCAGCACGTCATCACGCTGATGTCGCGTGTGAAGGCTTGTGCCGCCAGTTTGATGCCTTCGCTAAAGGTCGGGAACGTGTGCACCGTGTTGATGAGATCGTCCACTGTTAGCTTGCAGCGGATAGCAAGCACCGCTTCGTGAATCATCTCGGCGGCAACCGGCGCAACAATGTGGCAGCCGACGACGACGCTCGTGCGCGGATCAATGACGAGTTTTACCAGCCCGCGCGTCTCGCCCACGGCTTTCGCTTTCGGCACCATCGAGAGCGGCACGGTACGGCAGGCGCACACATTCAGGCGGCGCATCAACTCACGTTCGGTCAGTCCCACGCTCGCTACCTGCGGCGTCGTGAAGACGGCGTGCGGGATTTCGTCGTAGTTGAGCGACAGGTGCGAGCCGGTCAGCGCATTCTCGGCAGCAACGGCGCCTTCTTTCGCCGCAACGGTTTCGAGCGCCATCTTGCCCACGCAATCGCCCGCCGCCCAGATGTGCGGCTGCGTCGTGCGCAGCTCGCTGTCGGTAACGATGAAGCCGCGCGCATCCGTTGCAACGCCAGCCTGTTCCAATCCCAGCGACTTCGTCTTCGGCTCGATACCGGTGGCGAGCAGAAGTTCCTCCGCAGCAAACTGGCGCTCTTCATTCTTGATCTTCGCCACGACAATTTTCTTTCCCGACTCTTCCCGTACACTCTTAATGTCCACGCCGGTGTGAATCACCAGACCTTCTTCTTCCAGGATGCGCTGCATTTCGGCGGAGACTTCCGGCTCTTCCAGCGGAAGGATACGCTTCATCTTTTCGAGCACGGTAACCTTCGTACCGAAGTGCGCGTACATCTGCGCAAACTCGAGTCCGAGCGGTCCGCCACCGACGACGATCATGGATGATGGAAGATGGGCTAAGTCCAGCGCTTCGATGTTGGTGAGATACTTGACCGACTCGATGCCGGGGATGGGAGGAATTTTTGCTTTCGAGCCGGTGGCGATGATGAACCGTTCGCCGCGCAGGCGCTCGCCGTCAATTTCGATTTCATGATCGGACACGAAACGCGCTGCGCCGCTTCGGAACTCCACGGTTTTGAAATTACCGACGACGTCCAGATAGTTGCTCCGGCGAAGGCTTTCGACAACTACGTTCTTGTGCGCGATGGCAGCGGGAAAGTCGAACTGAAACTGACCGCTCGTGCGAATCGCCGGAAAGCCCGGACGTTGGCCGTAGTAATAGCGCGCGCCGACTTCGAGCAGATGTTTGCTCGGCACGCATCCGACATTGACGCACGTGCCGCCGATAGGGAGTCCGCTGTTGACGATGAGCGCCTTCTGGCGCAGGTCGTTGGCTTTTGTGGCCGCAGCAAACGCCGCCGCGCCGCCGCCGATGATGATGAGTGGATATTCTTTCACAGATTCTCCTGGGTTGGTTACTTGAGGTTCTCGCTCAGCTTCGCTTTGAATCCTGTCTCGTCCACCACTGCAACTAAACGCTCGACAGATGTCTTCGTCGAATCGTACTCCACAATAGCCCGGCTCTTCTCGAACTCCACCGCCGCATTCTTCACACCCGCCGCCCGGCTCAACGTCGCTTCCAGTCCTTTCGCACATCCCTTGCAATCCATCCCTTCGATCTCGAGCACGGCGACGACCGTGGAGTTTTGCTTCCGCTGCTGATTCAGCATCACATGGGCGGCATTGGCGTTGGTGAAGTTGAACGACGGGAACGCGATGGCAAGCGCAGCGAGAGCTGCGGCAAGCCAGACCGTTAGCTTGTTCCATTTGCTTGCACTCTCGATTTTGCACGAGCCGTCTTCGCACATGACCTCACGCTTGCGGTAGGCAAGATAGAAGGCCAGTCCAAGCAACAGCCCCGTCACACCGATGAGATAGGGGCGGTACGCTTCGAACGCCGCAAAGGCACCGATACTGCCGATGCCGATGAGCGCCACAGCCACGGGTCCGATGCAGCAGAGCGAGGCAAGAATTGCTGTCATCACTGCCCCGAGGGACGATAGTTTTTTAGTGTCCATCATCCAATCTCCGTGTGCATGAAAGAGTGAGGCACTTTCGTTTCATCGAGCGCGAACATATCCTCGAGATTCTTGGTGAAGATGGTAGGGACAAGCGAATAGTAGATGGTTTGTCCTTCGCGTCGCGCCCTGACGATGTTCTTGTCTTTGAGCTTGCGCAGGTGCTGCGAGACGGCGGAGTCACTCAGCCCGAGCACTTCGGCCAGGTCGCACACGCACATTTCCTTGTGGGCGTGGAGGAGGTAGATGATTTTCAGACGCTGGATATTGCCCGCAACATTGAGCAGATCGGCCAGCGTTGCCAGTCCCTTCTGTGCGGCCAAATTCCGTTTGATGAGCGCAAACTCGGCTTTCGAGAAGGTGGGGCCGATACAGAGCCGGCCCTCGACGTAGACTTTTCGCATGGCAGGAATTGTTTAGCGTTTTAGTAGTTGCTAAAATACTCACGCAAACATACGGCAACACTCGCGATTTTCCACGGAGGCAATGTCCGTGACCCGACAGACTTGCCACCGATCCCCACGGATGGTACATAAAGCCAAGCAGGACGACCGAAGATTCAGCGCATGCGTTGATGGCACTCCCGCATTGTGGGCTGCCCTCTGCCTTAGAGCGTGCTCGAGAGATTAAGCGAAAAGCCGTTCGATGCAGGCACGAGCCGACAGACTCCGCCAACGCAGAGGATCCCCGCACGTTGTTTGGCGTACCCGAAGGCGAGACGTGTTCCACCCGTAACGTAGGTAAGCGTAATGGAAGGGTAGTGGTATCGTTTCTCCGGTTCTGGGTTGCCGTAGTTCCACTCGTCGAAGACTGTCAGATACACGTTGCTGATCGGTGTGTACTCCAGCAGCGCGAACGCCCAATTCCCCATATCACCGCGGACGCTCATGTGAGAAAGCTCCGTGCGGATTGCGCTGTGTGCGCTGAGTTTGTACTGCGACTCAAGGACGAATGCCAGTGGGTAGATCGTTCCATATCCAGTCTTGACCTCGATGACGTCCTTGTTGTAGGCGAGTGCTACGACGGTGAACGTTGTCTTGAACTGTCGCGACCATGTACGCTGAATTTCGACGTTGAAGTCTTGGTAGAAGAGCACCTTGCCTGGTTTCCACGTTGAGCGGTAGGTGAACGCGTCGAGCTTGGTGGAGTCTATGCTGTGGATGCGTGCGTAGTTGATCGTTACAGTCGTACCGTACTGTCCACCGAGCACGGAGCCATGCGCAAGGGAGAAGGTCATCTCTCCTTGCACTCCGAACTCACCGTAGGGTTGTGTTGCATACGGATAGAGCGTAAAGAGGCGGTAGGTGTGCACCTTTGTCAAAGGCGGTAAAAAGTTGATGGTCAGCACGTTCCCAATCGCACCGCGATCGGATCGGAAGTCCATGTTGTCAATCCGTTTGGCGGCAAGCAGCAATCCGAATCCTTCCTCGCTGTAGGAGGTGGAAATGTAGAGTCCGTTGCCTGGGTTGAAACTGTTGTTGTTGGTTTGTTGCGGATCGTTGATTTTGTACGCCCACTCGGCGTAGAGATTCCACCGGTCGGTCGTTAGGGAGAGGCGCGTGGCGTAGGCAAACACGTTTTCTGGCAACCGGAGGAGAGGATCAGCGGCGGGCTGGTATTTGCTGACCACGCTTGCGCCGAGCTCGAGTGCGAACGGCAGATCGAGGATCGGTTGCTCATCCCAGCGGAGCTGATGCAGCTCAACGCTCAGATCGGCAGCACGGATGATACCAGGTCCCAGACCAAAGAACGCGCGCTGCTTGCCGAAGAGCGCAGTGAGTTGCACCCCGTCGAGAGGGCGTACCTTTAGCCGGACACCGTCTAAGGAGTTATCGAAGCCGAGCGAGCGTTCCTCGTAGGTGCGCAGAATCATCCCACTGCCGAACTGCTCATAAGAATTGCCGACGGTGACATCGAAACGATCGCCGAGGTACTGCACAAAGCGGTACGGAATGCCGTTGCCCTCATAGCGCGGATCAATGCCGAGCAGTGGATTGAAGTACGCCTCGTAGCGTAGCCCCAACCGCAAGCGTTCGCTCGAATAGAGTAAGTTGAAAAACCCTTGCGCTAAAACTTTTTCGCGGACTGCTGGTGCGTTGATGGCAGAGTCAGGCGTGTAAGACTGCGCATCTACCTGCAAGTCGGCACGCCATCCTGCTGGTAACTGGCTGAGTGCATGTTCGGAGAATAGCAAGAGCAAACCGACACTAAACCAGGCAAGCCACGTGTAGCGCATCGTGCGGTTCATTCGGCTGCCTTTTTGATCGCATCCCAGAGGAGCTCTTCATCACCAGGGGCATAGGACTTGTGCTGATAGACGATCTGCCCGTGGCGATTGAGCACGAACGTATGGGGGATCTCGTTGATGTTGAGCGCGCGTTTCAAATCAGCGTTTTCGTCCAAGTACACCTCGAACTCCCAGCCCCTGCCGCGAACGAAGGGAGCAACTTTTTTGCTGTTGCGTGCATCGTCGATCGAAATGGCGATGATGCGTACCCCAGTGAGCTTTTTCCACTCTGGATAGACGTCCGCAAGTGCGCTCAACTCTTGAATGCATGGCTTACACCAGGTCGCCCAAAAATCGAGCACGATCGGGCCGCTCTCTGTGCCGACAAGTTCACGGGTTGTAATAGGAGTACCGTCGAGTTTTTTGAGAGTTACCAGTGGTAGTTGAGCCGAGGAAGCGGTGTCTTGCCCCCAGACGGTGGCAACAATGATGAGCACGGTCCCAACGATGCGGGCTAATTGTATTGTTTTTCCAATCATGCGTTGTAATTTTGTTCGGTCCAACATTTGGAGGCAAAGTTATGAAACCTCGCTATCGTCTCCTTGTGCTTGCTGCTGTACTTGTGGGAGCTCTTAGTGCCAGTGCACAAACAGGTGCGAATGTGCAACGCTCGTTGCCAACCATACGCGTCAAGAAAGGATGCTGCGCCTGCGCGAAGCGTTGGTCGTATCCACAGACACAGAATCCGTCGCTCCGGTTGGTTGAGGGGCAGAAGCTTTCCTATCGCGTCTTGCCGGATGCCTCGCTCGATGCATACATCAGCGTCGAGAATGTGTCCGCCAGTCCTGTGCGCTTCGGAGTCCGCATTGATACGTCGCGGAAGGAAATGCATCACCGTGTAAACTTCTGCAGCGGGATGGCATGCTATCCTTCCTTTGTGCTTGAATCTGATGAGCAAGGGCAAGTGACACTCCAACCTGGTCAGGCCGACCACACCTTCAAACTCCAGTTCGATCCGCAAGGCTATCTTGGCACGAGCACCATCGGCGTGGTCATCTACAACATCGCAGATTTGAGCGATTACGTTACGTTCGATGTTACGTTCGAGGCGACCACCCAAGCGAGCGTTGACCAGCCCGTCATTGCAGAGAGCGTAGTACCGAATCCTGCCAGCGATCACATTCGTATTCGTGGCACTGTTGGATCGCGTGTCGAGATCGTCGATGCGCTGGGGAGATGCGTCCGTTCGCTTGTGCTACCATCGGATGAAGCGGCAGTCTCGGTTGCAGAGCTGCCCAGCGGCGCGTATCGGGTGATACTGCGCAGTGGCGATCGGGCAAGCAGTTTTCCGCTTCAGATCGTACGCTAACGCCTGATGACCTCAGCTGGTGCTGGTGCATTTGCGGTGCGGTGGTTGACGAGGATTTACATCTGCTGGGTGGGAGGGTGAAGTTCGCGATCCTTACCGGCGGAGGTGATAGTTCAGGGATGAATGCGTTCATCCGGAGCGTGGTCCGCTGCGCACTCAATCTCCGGCCAGATACTTCGGTGTGGGGTGTCATTGATGGTTGGAAAGGGCTCATCACCAACGAATACCGCCGTCTTGGCAAACTCGACGTTGCGGGGATAGCCTTCCAGGGCGGCACAATCTTGGGGACTGTTCGTGTGCCAGAGTTGGCCCAAGACGCTGCGTTGCAACGCCAAGTCGCCCGCAATCTCGATGAGAACTACTTCGACTACCTTTTCGTCTGCGGCGGTAACGGAAGCTTGAAAGCATGCGCAACACTCGATCGCATCATCAAAGCAGAAGGACTGCGCACGCGCATTCTTGCGTGTTCTGGTTCGATTGACAACGATGTTGCCAATAACTACGGCACCTCGATTGGGTTCTATAGCGCGCTCGACCGAAGCCTGGAGATGCTCGAATGGATTCGCAACACTGCAAGCTCGCACCGCCGGGTGTACCTCATCGGCTCGATGGGGCGGGATTCTGCGTATCTGGCATTCTACGCTGGTATTGCAACGGGAGCTGAGTACATCATCCGTCCCCGCGAGAACGTCAACTACGAGAAACTCGCAACGATGATCGAAGAGCGAGACCGCGACACCCGCATCGTCGTTGCCGAAGGGTATGATAAGTCGCTTGAGGAAATCCGCCAGATTCTGGAGGAGATTTTCCGCCGGCGCAACATCAAGCGGGAGATACGCACCGTGGATATGGGCTATTTCCAACGGGGCGGGCAAGCGGCAGTATCCGACATCCTCCGCGCTAGTTGGCTGGGCTACCGGATGGTCACCGATGCGCTTGCAGGGAAAGACAGCGGCTTCTACACCGCGTTCTATACTGGCCACTATCAGGATCCCTTACCACTCGACGTTGCCGCAGACGATAGCCACTCGAACCATCTTGACATCCCACAGGACATCATCAAGATGACGCTGGCGCTGCGGTAAGCTGCTACCACTCTGCGAGAACGGAGATCAACGATGGAAGGCGACTTTTACGAGAAGGTCTGGGAGTTGGTCCGTCAAATTCCACCGGGTCGAGTGACGACCTACGGCGACATTGCCGCAGCGCTTGGCTCGCGGTCAGCAGCGTACGTGGTCGGATGGGCGCTCAATGCTGTCGCTGGGCGTTCGGATATTCCAGCACATCGAGTCGTCAATCGTAATGGCGAGCTCACTGGGCGGATGCATTTTGCAACACCAACGCTCATGCGCGAGCTGCTCGAAGCAGAGGGTGTCCGTTTCGATGGTGATCGCGTTCGTCTCGAGGAGCATCGGTGGGTGCCACCTAATCAACAAATGGACCGACGAAGCGCACGCTCTCGTGCTGACGTTTCCCCTGGAGCACAATCGCCCGCGCCTGCGCTGAAGCGGCAAGCTCCATCTGGCCGTGCTCGATCAGTGCAAGTTGGCCAGCTTCGGCGGAAGCACCGTTGATTTCCAGCGTTCCCTCCAGGACGTATGCAATCCCAACCCAATCATCGGGGAGATTGACGCTCCACGTTCCTTTGCGTTCGAAGCGAACATCGTCGTAGATGACGCCGGCTTTCAGAACGATCGGTCCGGACGGTGAAGCAAGACGGCACGCCGTACCGCCATCGAAGGTGAGCACGGGTATTTGCTGGGGGGTGACTAGTTCCAGCGATGGAGCGACGCTCTTGAGTGCACGCGGAAGGTTGATCCAGAGCTGAATTCCATGCGCCGATCCAATCGGCATTTCCGAATGGATCACGCCACTGCCAGTGACAAAGTGCATCGCATGCCCTGCGAGTGCGTGGACGTCGTTGCCAAGCGAATCGCGATGCTCGAAACCGCCGTCGAGGATGTACGTGATGATTTCAAAACCGCGGTGGGGATGATCGGGGAATCCAGCGTGCATAGCAACGAAAAATTCGTCGAAGAGCAAGAATGGATCGGTCGCCGGCCACCGGAGCTCTGGCGATGGAAACGGCCGCCGTACCTGAGCGCCGGCTCCTTCGCTCCGGATCGGTGCGGTGATAATCATCGCATGTGCTCCATGGTGAACCATTCTCGATGCTGTGGGGTCGGCATACAGTGCGTAATCGTTTCGCAATCCCAGACCGTATTTTTGCGATCTTGACAAACAGAAAAATATCGTAACACGTGCAATGGCAACGATGACAGCAGTAGCAGAGCCGACCGTCGGCATTGATATTGCCAAACTACGGAACATTGGCATTTCTGCACACATTGACTCCGGCAAAACAACGCTCAGTGAGCGGATTCTCTACTACACGGGGCGGATCCATCGCATTATCGAGGTGCGCTCCAAAGATGGAGCAGGTCCGACGATGGACTCGATGGATCTGGAACGCGAAAAAGGTATCACTATCCAATCGGCAGCAACGTACTGCCAGTGGAAAGGATACCACATCAACCTCATTGACACGCCGGGGCACGTGGATTTCACCGTGGAGGTCGAGCGCGCACTCCGTGTGCTCGATGGTGCGATCCTTGTGCTCTGCGGTGTCGCCGGTGTGCAGAGCCAATCTATCACTGTGGACCGCCAGATGCGGCGCTACAACGTTCCGCGCATTGCGTTCATCAACAAGCTCGACCGCGCTGGTGCCAATGCGTTTCGCGTCGTGCAGCAGTTGCGCGAAAAGCTCCACCACGATCCAGTGATGATCAACATCCCCATTGGGCACGAGGATCAATTCGAGGGTGTCGTGGATTTGCTCCACATGAAGGCGCTCTACTTCGATGGCGACAATGGCGAGTTCGTCCGCGAAGAGGAAATCCCCGCGCACATGCTCGATTTGGCCCGTGAGTACCGAACGAAGCTGATCGAAAAAGCTGCTGATTACGACGACACAATTGCAGAAAAGTACCTGATGGAGGAGGAAATCTCCACCGAGGAACTTATCGCAGCAATTCGGAAGGCAACGATCGCACTAAAGGTCACACCAGTCTTCGTGGGCACTGCCAAGCAGAACAAAGGCGTTCAGCCGTTGCTCGACGGCGTGTGCATGTTCTTGCCCAATCCGTTCGAAGTTGAAAACTACGCGCTCGACCGCGATCGGGATGAAGAACGGGTCCCGCTTGTTCCAGATCCGGAGCGGCCACTGGTCGCACTGGCATTCAAGCTCGAGGACGGCCGCTACGGACAACTCACGTACATGCGGCTCTACCAAGGGCGTGTTCGCAAGGGTGATGTCATCGTCAATAATGCCACTGGCAAAAAAGTGAAGGTGCCTCGATTGGTGCGGATGCACGCCAGCGAAATGCACGACATCGAAGAAGCGGTCGCGGGCGATATCGTCGCAATGTTCGGAGTAGAGTGCTCAACTGGCGATACCTTCACCGACGGCAGTGTCAACTACACGATGACCTCAATGTACGTCCCTGAGCCAGTCATTGAGCTGGCAGTTGCCCCCAAAGACAAAACGAGCTTGGCAAACTTTTCGAAAGCGCTCAATCGGTTCACAAAAGAAGACCCAACGTTCCGCGTGTACCGCGATGAAGAAACGGGGGAAACGATCATCCGCGGATGGGCGAGCTGCACTTGGAAATCTACATCGAGCGTATCAAGCGCGAATACAACTGCGAAGTCATTGTCGGACGTCCCAAAGTTGCCTTCCGCGAAACGATCACCAAGCGGGCAGAGTTCAACTACACGCACAAAAAGCAAACCGGCGGTGCTGGGCAATTTGCCCGTGTTGCGGGATACATCGAACCTCTCGAGCCTGAGAACCCGAACAACTACGAATTCGTTGATGCGATCGTCGGTGGCGTCATCGCGCGGGAGTTTATCCCTGCCTGCGACGAAGGCTTCCAGGAGCAGCTCAAAGAAGGATTGCTCATCGGCCAGCCGGTGCAGCGAGTGCGTGTCGTGCTCAACGACGGTTCGACACACCCTGTGGATTCGTCGGAAATGGCATTCAAGACCGCGGCAAAAGCAGCGATCCGCGAATGCTACATGCGCGCCAACCCCGTTGTGCTCGAGCCGATTATGAAGCTCGAAGTCTCCGCACCGGAGGAGTTTCAAGGCGTCGTCATTGGACAGATCAACCAGCGCCGTGGCGTCATCATCGGCACAGAAAGCGAAGCAGGGTATGTCGTCATCACTGCTGAAGTACCGCTCCAAGAGATGTTCGGCTATTCGACCGATCTTCGTTCGGTGACCCAAGGCAAAGGTGAATTCACAATGGAGTTTCTCAAGTACGCGCAGGTGCCGCGTGCAGTGCAGGAAGAAATGGTGCGCGAGTACCAGAAAAAACGTGCCGAAGGAAACAAGTAACGCATCGTGCCATTGAGCGTGGCGTAATTTTGCCGCCGCGTTCGTGCCAAACAGCCCTTGGTCGTCATCATCTTCCCTGCACGCGCCGGCTATCCGAACGCTGCAGTGTAGGATTTCGAAAGCATCGTTGTTCACAATCTTCAGCCACGTATGAACTACACAGGCCCCAAAGTCAAGCTTTCGCGCAAGCTCGGCTTTGCGATGACCCCGAAAGCGCGCAAGTACATGGATCGAAAGCCGTATCCACCAGGCCAGCACGGCCCAGTGAAACGGCGGGCAAAGCTGAGCGACTACGGGCGTCAGCTTCTGGAAAAGCAACGTCTGCGCTTGCAGTACAACGTCCACGAGCGGCAGATGCAGAACTACTACCGCGAGGCGTCGCGGATGGCCGGTAATACAGGCGATAATCTTGTCGCACTGCTTGAATCGCGGCTCGACGCACTCGTCTATCGTGCGGGCTTTGCACCCTCGATCTACGCTGCGCGCCAGTACGTCCGCCATGGCCATATCGAGGTCAACGGACAGAAGGTGGATATTCCATCGTATCGCGTCAGGCCGAACGACGTCATCCAAGTTCGGGAAAAAAGCCGCAAGCTGGAATGCTTCCAGAACGCAGTCCGCACGGCACAACCGGTGCCGTACCTGGAAGTTTCGAAGGCGGATCTGTCGGCCAAGTACCTGTACCTTCCTCCGCGAGAGGAAGTCCCCATCGTGTGCGAAGTACCACTGGTGGTCGAATACTACGCACGCTAAGCCGACAGACGTGCTCTTGCAGGATTGTGCCCCTCCTCCTGTGTCCTCGCGGTGGAGGGGCATTTATTTTGCAGCAATTCATTTTGTTGATGCACGAGGCTTCGATCGGTTGCGGGCATGAAGGCACGCACGGGCTACATTCTTGCAGTGGCAGTTCTTGTGGTGGCAGCAGCAGCTGTGTGGTTCGACGTGGCGATCATCGAGACGCTTCCGTCACTCCAGCAGTTGGAAAATCCGCCGCAAGAGTATGCTACACGGATCCTCGACCGCAATGGAAGGAGCATCGAGAGCTTCTTTGTCAAACGGCGGGTGTACATGCCCTACGATAGCATCCCCGCTGCATTTTTTCAGGCACTCATCGCAACCGAGGATCGCCAGTTCTACAACCACTGGGGTATTCACCTGTGGCGGATCGTCAAAGCCGGGGTGAAAAATCTTCTGGCCTTCCGTGCGAAAGAGGGCGCATCCACGATTACGCAACAGTTAGCACGGAACCTCTACTTCGACCGCGAGCCAACGCTTGCACGGAAGCTCCGCGAAGCACTAACCGCAATTCAAATCGAGCAGACGTACACCAAAAACGAAATTCTCGAACTCTATGCGAACACGGTCAATTTCGGTCGTGGGGCGTATGGCATCTACGTAGCAGCGCAGGAGTACTTCGGGAAACATCCCAGCCAGCTGACTCCCGCTGAATGTGCGTACCTGGTTGCGTTGTTGAAAGCACCTGCCAGCTACGATGCGCAGACGAACTACGAGCGGGCGCTGCGACGGCGAAACCTCGTCCTGGCGATGATGGAGGATGCCGGATTTCTCACCCCAGCGCAGCGGATAGCATATAGCCGCCAGCCAATTACAGTGGTGGAATCCTCCAAGGGAGGAATGCGCAGCGGTGGCATCGCACCACACTTTGTCGAAATGCTCCGCAAAAAACTTGCGCGCGATCCGAGCCTGGCCGGCTACGACCTCTACCGCGATGGCTTGACGATTGAAACAACGCTCGATGCGCGCATCCAGCAGTACGCCAACGAAGCGGTTCGCGAGCAGCTTGCGTTGGTTCAGCGCGACTTTGATCGCATGTGGTCGTGGAATGCACACAAGGATTTGCTCGAGGCGATTCTTGCGCGGGCAGTTGAGTCGCACCCGGAGTATTTGAGCGCGGAGTCTCCTCAAGCGCGTGAACGTATCCGCCGCCAGTTGCTTGGTACACCGCGCTTTGTGGATTCAGTCAAGCGTGCGGTGACCACTGTGCAGTGTGGGCTTGTGGTGCTCGAACCAAAGACTGGCGCCATATTGGCGATGGTCGGTTCCTCACCCTTTGCACCGGAGCGTGGGGCAGGCTCCCGTTACTCGCTCAACCACTGCACTGAGATCCGCCGCCAGCCAGGCTCAGCGTTCAAACCGTTCGTCTATGCTGCAGCACTCGCCGACGGCACAATCGAACCGAGTACCGTTATTGACGCCTCGCCGTTTACGTACACGTTTGCCGACGGTCGAACGTGGTCGCCGCGCGGTACTGCGCATCAGGGAATGGTAGATGTTGCCACGGCGCTGAAGTTCTCGATCAACACTGTCGCTGCGCGACTCATCACGCAGTACACCAGCCCTGAGCGTGTCGTCGCGTTAGCCCGGAAGATGGGCATTACAACACCGATGGATCCCTATCCAGCACTTGCGCTCGGTGTCGAGGAGGTCTATCCGATTGACCTGGCCAGCGCCTACGGGACCTTCCTCAATGGAGGCATCGCCGTTCCGCCTGTTGCAATTCGGGCCATCAGAGATCGCCTGGGGCGTCAGCTCTACCGAGGGAAGTTGCCTGCTGCAGCTACCGATGCGCTGAGCCCGCAGGTTTGTCGAACGATGATTCGACTTCTCCAGGGAGTTGTTGACGGTGGGACTGGTTCGACGGTTCGGCAATTCTACCGCTACGATGCAGCAGGCAAAACGGGCACGACCAATGATTTTGCCGACGCATGGTTTGTGGGGATGACACCGGAGTTGGTTGCGGGCGTCTGGCTCGGTTTCGATGACCACCGAATCAAGTTTACGGGCGCCTATGGCATGGGAGGGAAAGCTGCAGCACCGATTTGGGGACGCTTGATGGCAAAAGTGTATGCCGACCGGTCGCTCGGTTTTACCAAGCGGACGTTCGATGACCGCGATTCCACGCTCGTCCCCTTGACACCGGAACAAGCGCGACAGGTCATCGAAGAAGATCGCTACGTGCCGCCACCGGTGCAGCTCCACCCAGCCGAACCGATCCGTCCAGAACACTGAGCAAGGCGGCGTAGCGTGATGGAAGCAAGAGGAAAATCATTGCCCCAATGGCAACGACGACGCCCACGACAACACGTACAACGCTCGGCATTGTGCGTTTGAGTTGGGCCCACCCCCAAGCGCTTGCCAGTGTTACCAGTCCAATAGCACCGATCAGGAGTGTGCATGCTGCAGGACCGAGTGCCCCACCGACAAGTGAGGAAAGCCCCTGGCCACCGACGGAGCCATAGACGATGATCAGGTGGAACACGTAAATCCAGAGCGATTGCTGCCCAGCCAGACGGAGAATCGAGCGTACACGCAAGCGGGCAATACGCTCTGCACCAAGGATGAGTGCTGTCAAGAGCGCAACTGTTCCCGCTAACCGAAAGCCGACGTGGCCCGGCGAAGTGTGCCACCACTGCTTCGGCGAGGAAAAGCCAACAGCGAGCAGTCCAGCAGCTGCGACAGTGCTCCCTACAAGGACCCACCATAACGCTCGTCGGCTACACGAGCGGATGAGCGGTATAGCGACTGCACCCGCAAAAAAATATGCCGCAAATGGGAAGAGGGGGAACTTGCTCACTGGCTGTGGGGCAATGTAGGCGCCAAGGAAGAGCGGTAGTGCCTCGTCAAGGCGCTGCTCCCATACCCATGGCGTTAGACTCGCAATCGCAACAGTAAGCACTGCGTAGATGCTTCGGTACAGCCGCGCGCGTTCTGTCGCGATCCCAATAACCAGTGCCAACAGTGAACTTGCCGCAATGCATTGGAGAATGTCGCAATCGGCAAGACGGCGTAGCTCATCCTGTGTGGCGTGGAGGGTTCGCTCCAGCGAAAAGCCAGGTAGATGGAGCCAGTAGCCGATAACTAAGAGCAATCCCAGCTTTGCAAGGTAATCCCACAGCGTGCGTTCCCAGCGTCGGTAGGCTGCGTGCTTCCGTTCGAGCGTGAGTGCAAACGCACCGCCAGCGCAAAAGAGGAATGCCACCGCAACGAAGCCGTGCGTGAGACTGAGCCAAGGGAACCACCACGCACTGTGCCAGCGCGGGTGGAGCGCCACATCAACAACGTGCACCTCGATCATCCACAGAGCAGCGATACCGCGCAGGTAGTCGAGCCAATCGTAGCGCACAGTCTGCATTGTCAAAAGGTGGACGAGCAAAGTTAGCAGGTACCCGTTACGTCGGCGTTCTATTTTTGTGCCGGTCACATCTTTTGCAACACGAATGGCACGAGCGATCCTTTTTCTCTTCGCGCTTGCAACGGTTGTTGCGGGATTTGGAATGTACCCGATAGGGCTGTTCCGGCGGATATCTGGCCGGGATCCTCTTGCCAGTCACACTCCAAAGAAGCAGTGAAGCTGATGGGGAGCAACGTATCGAGTGTGGCATTGCCGCCAATTGCTGCCATTGACGTTGGGACAAATTCGATTCACATGATCATTGCTCGTGTAGGTGAGGGCAACACACTCGAGGTGCTCAGTCGCGATCGCGAAGTTGTGCGACTCGGGCAAGCTGGTGGCGACATCAAGTATCTTGCTTCTGATGCCATCGCTCGGGGCGTCGAGGTGATGGAGCGCTTTGTGACGATGGCGGAGCACCACGGCGCATATGTTCGTGCGGTGGGGACCAGTGCAGTTCGCGAAGCGCTCAATCGCGAGGAGTTCCTCCGCGCTGTCGAGGAACGCACCGGCGTTCGGATCGAGGTAATCGCCGGCGAAGAAGAAGCACGGCTCATCTACGTCGGTGTGATCCACGGCTTGCCGCTGGTGACAAAGAAACTCTGCATTTGCGACATCGGCGGTGGTTCGACAGAAGTCGCGATCGGTCGGCACGGCACGCTCGACTTTGTGCGGAGTGACAAAGTCGGAGCAATTCGGCTCACTGAACAATTCTTTCGAGATGTACCGCGCCCGCGAGCAATTGAGCGCTGTCGGGAGTTCCTCCGTGGGTTTTGGTCGCCGACATTGGAAGGAGCAAAAGAGATCGGGTGGGAGGAAGTTGCTGTTACCTCTGGGACGTGGGAGACCATTGCACGAGTTGCATTGGGGATGAGCAATTCGAATGCGTCGCAGTTGCATGGACGGCGCATCGAACGCACAGCGATGCGAAATGCCATCGAGCGCATCATTGGGGCGCGGACCATCCGGCAGATTGAGAAAATTCCGGGTGTGGATGCCGGGCGTGCAGATATCATCACTGCAGGTGCTCTCATTGCAGAGCACTTTCTCGAGCAGCTTGGGATTGAGAGTGTTGTCATCTCGACGTTTGCACTTCGCGAAGGGGTTGTCTTCGATACCGCACAGCATCTTCGCGACAGCTCGCAGTACCATCACTTGGCACACTTGCGTAAAGCGACGATTGACCACTTGTGCAAACGGTATGGCATCGAGCGTAGCCATGCTCGCCACGTGGCGAAGCTCGCGCTGGAGCTTTTTGACCAGCTTTCCGCGCTACACGGGCTTGGTGACCATGAACGCGAGATGCTCGAAGCTGCAGCACTACTGCATGATGCAGGCTACCACATTGCCCCTGACCAACACCACAAGCACAGCTTCTACCTGATCAGCAACGCGGTGATGCCGGGATTTAGCAGCACGGAAGCGGAGATCGTCGCCAACGTTGCCCGCTACCACCGGAAGAGTCATCCGAAACGGCGCCACGAGCACTTCGCTGCGCTGCCCGGGCGGTGGCAGTATGCAGTTCGGTGGATGGCAGCCTGCCTTCGCATCGCAGAAGGGCTCGACCGCCGTCGCCAGCAGCGGATACATCGCGTCTGCGTTCGTATCGAACCGGAGAGGATTGTGATTGAAGCCAATGCCGAGCAGGATGTGAGTATCGAGCTCTGGGGAGCACGGCGGCGCGTAGCATTACTGGAAGAGTTGAGCGAGCGACCGGTCGTCGTCGAGCGTCGCAATTCTTGAAATACCCCAATACCCTGTGTTTCGCCATCGGTTTGGTTTGTACGATTTTATTTCTTATTTTGGAAACGGCAAGGCACCCGTCCATGAAACCAAATACGAGTGCAGTGCATTATTGCAGTGCAAACAATCGGTTCTCTTGTTTTACCATCTTGCAAGGTCAACCATGATACGGCGCGTACTGCTACTTGCTGGGATGATGCTCGTTGTATCGCTCCCTATGTGGAGTGGGAATGGCCGTCCTGAGAGCGATGACGAAATACGAGCAAAGCTGCTGGCTCTGTTAGCCAATGATGGCGGTGCTGCAGGGACGGAGTTCTGTTTCTCGTTCCCACCATGCTTCGCTGATGAAGCTGTTGGATGCCAAAATCGAATCATGCTCTTCTTTGCCTCTGCATCGCGCGCGCGTGTGCTTGTAGAGGTGGAGGGACAAGGGTACCAACGGGTGTTCTTCACGCAACCGTACCAAATCTACCCGCTCGAAATGGTACCAGGCAACGCCCAGCCTTACGAAAAGAAAGGGAATGAGGCAGCTCCACCAGAGCAAGTCTATCCTGGCAAAGCGATCCGTATTCGGTCGAGTGCACCAATTGTGGTCTATGGGGTGACGCGCTTCTGCGCCACGTCCGACTCTTTCCTTGCATACCCAATTCGTGTGCTCGGTAAAGAGTACATCGTGTCGTCCATGGCAGACATGACATGGATGTACCCAGGCAACAACCTCCCGAGCGAGACGGTTATCGCAGCGCCGTACGATAACACAAAGGTGACCGTTACTATCGGTGGAAATGCGATGACAGAGACGTCCGGAGGGCTTCGCCCTGGGCAGACGCGGACTTGGACGCTCAATCGGAATGACGTATTAGCGATTGCAACGGGGAATAATTTCCGAGAAGGGGATCTGTCGGGAACACTCATTCGCGCTTCTAAGCCAGTGGCGGTGCTTTCGGGTAATCAGTGCGCGAACGTACCTACAGATCTTCGCTGGTGTGACTTCATTGTCGATATGGAAATTCCAACCGACATGTGGGGGAAGGTTTATCTGGTCCCGCGTGTCCCGACGCGCCGCTATGCGCCAATGGTGAAAATCTTTGCCAAGGAGCCACAAACGCAGGTCTTCCGTAATGGCAGTTACTGGCGCAATATTCAAACGAAAGGCGGAGTCGAGGGCGTGGGCTTTATCTACGACCGTGCCTCAGCAAGTGGCAATAACGAGGTCACAATGTTCAGCGGTGATAAACCAATTGCTGTCACATTCTTCAATACAGGGCAGGAAGATGATGGTGTCGTCTCCGACCCATTCCAAATGACCATTTACCCGATTGAGCAATACCAGCGTGAAGTCATCTTCTGCACGCCTGGTTCGCAAGGGGTGCCGAGCTTCGATCAGAACTACGTCGCGGTTGTGTACCCCCTGACTGACCAAGGAACGATGCCACCGGATCTCGAAATTGGGCAGGTGGTCGGTGGCCAGGTGCAATGGCAACCAATTTCGGCAGCGTTTGGTCCCAACGTCGGAGATATTTTCCCAGTGCCGGTCAATGGGAAACGATACGCGGTAAAGGTACTTCGACTCAACGACGCTGTTTATCGGATTCGCTGCAGCCAGCCGTTTGCTGCCTACTCGTTCGGGTTCAGCAACTACGACTCGTATGGCCATCCGACGAGTGCTGCATTCAAGGTGCAGCTGCCGGACACCATCCCGCCACGACCCCGCTACGTGGTCAATTGCGATGGGACAGTGAGCGGTGTCAATGGCGGCGACCCTGATGTGACCGATTATCCCGACGATGATAACATTCGTTCGAATTTGGCGGAAATTTACCTTGACCCAGCCAGTAAGAACTACACGCTCGATTACGATCCCTTCGAAGTGGGAACCACACGCACTACTCGTTGGCGTCTGACGGTGGACGATCCCGATCAAGATGCCATTGCGTATGTAGTGTTCCGTGACCGTGCAGGAAACGATACAGTTATTACCGTCGAATACAAGGCACGCAAAATCACGATCCAACCGAGCGATGTTAACTTCGGCATGCTCCGCAAAGGTGATGTCGCCACTCGCACGCTCGATGTCGTCAACGAAGGGACTGCGCCGATACGCGTCACGCGACTGGAGTTCAAAAACGGCGGGCAAGGCGTCTTCGAGATTGTCAACAATCCGATACCATTTGACTTGCAACCGCAAGAGCGCCGCCAAATCACCATCCGTTACACAGCGACCAACGATGGCGTTGTCCGTGACTCGATCGGCGTGGGTGACGAGTGCGTCTTCCGTTACCGTCGCCTCGTTGTCGGACAAACGGGCGAGCCAGTCATTGACGTTTCCCACCCAGCAGCACGGCCGCTCGATTTTGGCGATGTCGGTGTCGGAACGTCTCAAACTCGGACGTTCACAGTCTTCAGCCGTGGAACGGTACGCCTGACGATTACACGTGCGACTGGACCTACCGATCCAGCGTTCGTTCCAGAGGCAGCAGTTGGGCAGATTTCACCTGCTGCACCGCTCATCTTGAGCGAGCAAGGCGGCGTAAATGACTCGCGCAACTTCACCGTGACCTTTACCCCGACAGCAGAGCAAGTGTACACCGCAACGATTACGTTCTCCAGCGATGCAAATCGCATTGACTCGGTGGTGTACCTCCGTGGCCGCGGTGTCAAGCCAGGGCTGTCGGTCGCGCCGCTTGACTTCGGTGAAAAGCGGATCAATCCAACGCAGCCCTATCCATACCTGAGCGATTGGCAAACGATCGCGATGCTCGATCCTCGTAACGACGGTACGCAGGATGTAACGATTCGTGGCGTTACAGTGAGCAACGATACCTACGGCAACGGTACGGCGTTCACCTTTGATCCGCCGCTCAACCAAGTGCAGGTTGTGGATATTCCGCCAGGCCAGTCGTATTCAAGCGTCGTGGGTCGTCCGATCTACGTGTACTTTGCGCCGCAAGCTGTCGGGCCGCATGAAATCACTGTGTCGTTCGATAACAGCACGGGCGAGCCACGGACAGCGACTATCCGGGGTGTTGGCATCGCTCCGCGCGTGACGATCACTCCGACGGTGACCTTCGGCCCAATTGAAGCGGGCACTGCCCCGGATGTCAAACAGGTAACGGTGACAAACCTTAGCCGCCAGGATTGGCAGTACGCCGATACGCTCCATCTCCGCGATCTTGTCCCCGAAGTGCCTATGACCATCGGTGCAGATGGCACCTATGGCACGGAGAATTTCACCTTCGATCGCCAGTCGCTCAACCTCCCACGCACGCTCCTGCCAGGGCAGAGTGTGACGTTCGACGCAAGTTACTTCGTGGCTGTACCGGGAACGAACGTCACCAACACTGCAACGCTGGTGACGGTCAGCGATGCACTCGAAGAAGCTCGTTCGGTTTGGAATGGCTCTGCCTATAGCGGAGTAGCGCGCATTGATGTCGCACCGGCTTCCGGCGACGTCTGCGTTGGCAGCACGACGAATCTCACCGTCCGCGTAACCAACACGGGCGATGTCCCGGTGACAGCGCTGACGTTCGTTCGCTTCACTGGACCAGCCGCGAGTATGTTCAGCCCACCGACGAATCTGCCGCTGCCGAATCCAATTCCGAAAGGTGGAACGTATGACCTGATCGTTCCCTTTACGCCCTCGATACCAGGAGGGCCACACACGGCACAGATTGTGCTCCGCATCAACAATGAGCCGACAGAGTACACAGCAACGCTGAGCGGTAACGGGCTCCAGCAAACAGCAGTGATTGCTACCATCTCGGAAACGTTCGACATTCCGCAAGGAAGCGAGTCGCTGCCGAAACTTGTTCGCTTCCAAGCTGCGCAGCCCGTCACGATGGGGAACGTGACCTCCTTCCGCATGCGTGTGACGTTCAACATTAGCGCCTTTGCCCCGATCCTGCAAAATGGGCAGCCAGTCATTCGTGTGCTCGGTCCGTTGGCAGCGGCAGGATGGACAGTCGGCAACGATGTCACTGTCTCCTACGATGCAGCAACATCCCAGGGCACGATTGAATTTTCGCTCAATGGCACGACCCCGCTGCGGATGCAAGTGGGCGACGACCTCTTCGGCATCGAGCTGACGGCAACGATGCCATCAGTGCAGCCAACCGACGGTGGATTTGTTGTCAAACTCGAAACGGTCAGTGTCAACGACCAGTGCGTCGTGATTCAAACGCGCGACGGTATCATGCGCATCAACCCCGTCTGTGCGTTCAATCTCCGATTCGTCAAGATCACGACGACGAGCTTCAATGTCCGCGTCAATCCGAACCCGATCAATGGCACAGGAGCGGATATTCGCTTCGGTGTTGGCTACGATGCACCAACGACACTCGAGCTTATTAGCACGAGCGGCGATGTGGTTGCAACGCTCGTCCGCGGTGAGCTGAAAGCAGGCGAATACACCGTCCGCTTTGTGCCGAACGGCATCGCCAGCGGATCGTACATGCTCCGCATGCGCAGCGGTGATTACACCGAGACAGTGCCGATCATCATCGAAAAGTAATCGCGCGCTGCAACGCCAAGCGTAGTGAGCGTGCCCCTCCCCCGTGCGGGGGAGGGGCACGCTGCTTTCTGACAACAAGGGGGCTGCTCCATTCGTCTTTTGCCTTGAACTCCAAGAGCGTGTCCCACCTTTCCATCAACTGAGCGATGAACACCCTCTTCAAGCGCAGCCGGCTCCTTCGTGCAGGAGCACTCGTCGGAATTGGCATCGTGGCAGGGATTCTCCTCGTCGCAGAGCTCTCGAGCATTCCGATGGCGCAGCTCTTTGGGCAGAGCGTCCGGGATATTGGTGCCAAGCAACCGCCCGTCAAAGTCCCCGATAACGTCCGTGCGCTCAACGATGCGTTCGTTGCAGCCGCTAATGCTGTTCAGCCGACGGTGGTGTACATCGAGGTTCTCAGCAAAGAGCGGAGCGAACCAACGCCCGATGATTTCTTCCGCTTTTTTAGTCCATGGGATGACGAAGATTTCTTCCGACCCTTCCGTCCCCGTGAACGTAGCCAAGAAGATACCGACAATGGCAAGCGCAAGCGGAACGTCCCAATCGGACAAGGCTCGGGGGTTATTATCACAAGCGATGGTTATATCGTCACGAACAACCACGTCATTGCAGGAGCGACTCCCGATGGTGGCATCAGAGTCCGTCTCAGCGATAAGCGAGAGTTCACCGCAAAGCTCGTCGGGCGTGATTCACTCACGGATGTTGCGGTCATCAAGATTGACGCCAAGGATCTCCCCGTCGCATACCTCGGCACAAGCGAGGACATCAAGATCGGCGAGTGGGTGATCGCTGTTGGCAATCCGCTCGTGATGCTCAACTCAACAGTGACTGCGGGCATCATCAGCGCGGTTGGTCGAGGCGGCATGGGGCTCAATCGCGGACAGTTCGCAATTGAAAACTACATCCAAACCGATGCTGCAATCAACCCGGGCAATAGCGGCGGTGGCTTGTTCACGCTCGATGGCAAGCTCATTGGCATCAACACAGCGATCGCGAGCGGAACGGGCTACTTTGCCGGCTATGGATTTGCAATTCCAGTCGACATTGTGCGCAAAGTCGCGCTCGACTTGATCAACTACGGCAAAGTCAACCGCGCGTACATTGGCGTTACGATTCGCGCCGTGGATGATACCGACGCAAAAGGCCTTGGGCTTTCGAACGTGCAAGGAGTCATCGTCAACGATATCCTCAAGCATTCGCCTGCAGATAAGGCTGGATTGAAAACGCAGGATGTGATTTTGGAGCTCGATGGTATGCCGGTCAATTCGCCGAATCAGTTGCAGACACTCCTTCTTCGGTACCGACCGGGGGATAAAGTCAAGCTCCGAATTTGGCGCGATGGAAAAGAGCTCGTCAAGGAAGTTCGGCTCGAAGCGCGCGATGAATCGGTAGCCGCAGCGGATAAATCTTCCGAGCCCAGCCCAGGCGAATCCACCGAGAGCAAAGGCCCAGTTCGCTTCGATGATCTCGGCTTTTCGGTCGCACCGCTCCGCCCAGAAACCAAAGACAAACTCGATGTTGCAAGCGGTGTCGAGGTGACCAAGGTTGAGCGCTACAGCGAGGCATACATGCGTGGCCTGACGCCCAACTCGGTCATTGTGAGTGTGGATCGTAAGCCTGTGGATTCGCCAGGACAGCTTCGCTCGGTGATCGCAAGCAAAAAGCCCGGTGATGTAGTCATGCTGGAAGTCAAATCCCAAGAAGGTAAGCAGGTCGTTTCCCTACGGATCCCCTCGAGCACAAACTGACGTTGCAACGCACCCCAACGCTGTAGGGCAGGCGTACGCACAGTAAGCAACGCCTGCCCTACTTGTTACTGCACTTTGATGAGCACCCCGCTGGCTTTGCGATTCTCCCACAGGACGCGGTAAATGTACGTCCCTGCCGGGAGTTCTCCAAGATCCGTCGGTGCCAACAGGAACGGAACAACCCCGCTTGGCTTGGTTGTTGTCTCTGCTCGGAAAGCTTTCGCCCGAGTGCATCGTAAAGTGCGAGGAAGAGTGCACCGCCGCCGTGCGGCAGGTGAACACGAATAAGTGCATAGTCCGTCGTGGGAGTGGGGATCGGGCTTTCCACAAGGAAATCGCTTGGTGAAGGTTGCTGAGAATCAGCACCGAGCTCGCCAGCCCGAAGCGTACACAGAAAGATTCCGCCGCCGTGTGTGCCAAGTACGGTCAGCCCATCATTGGAGCGAACGTCAATTGCTTCGACGGGGAGCACACCCAGGGTCGTTAGTCCTAGTGGTTGCCATGCTGTCTGCGCCGAGAGCGAATCGGCAACAAATGCGCCAATGCTTGTGCCTGCAACGTAGAGCCGCTTGCCATTCTGGACAATCGAGCGCACAACCCGCACCGATGGCCCCCAGCCGCTCGAATCTTCGTCGAGCGATCCACCAACCCACTGCCACGTAGTGCCGCCATCCCATGTTGCGAGAATGCTGGGGAGAGTGTAGTTCGAGATCGTCACGATGATACGGCGCGGATCGGCTTCATCCCAATCAATTGCAGCGATGAATGCACCCTCTGGGATTGGTGCAGCGGTAAACTGTTCGACCTGACCGGTTCTGAGGTTGCACCGATAGAGCCGCCCTTCTGCAGTACCAGCCAACGCAATCCCATCACGCACCGCAAGTGTTGTGATCAGGTCCGGGCGGGGAATCACCGCAGCTTGCGTCCATGCAGGGTCGAAGGAGCCATTGGAATGTCCAAGCCGATAGAGCGCGTTATCGAGCGCTAAGACCACCGCGTGGAGCGATTCATCATAGGCGACTTCCGTGACGAATGCTCTGCCGTTGCGCGGTGGAGACGGCATCGAAAGGAGATTCATCCTCTCGTCGAGTGCATACACGCTGCCGAACTGCGAGGATGCAACGATGAGCTTGCCTTGTTCTGCAACCAGGACGCGGCAGCCATCGCCGCCGTAGGCAAAGCTCCAGGGTTCGCCGTAGGTAGCGCTGGATGTGTACCAGTTGCTGTTGTCCTGGAATCCTGCGATGACAAAGCGGCTTGCTGGCACTGCACGGTTGAGCGCGACATGGTAGGCCTGCGTTGTGGTCAAGCCATCGTTGAGCGCTTCCCACCAAGCTTCATTGGTTGCCAGCGGCGTTGTGGTTCGGTAGATGCCGCCATCGGTTGCCGCATAGAGCTGCCCTGGACTGTTGGGTGGAAACACCAGTGCATGGACGTCTGGGTGCAACGAGCCGGATTCGACGCGGTAAGGATAGCCCCCGAGGTGAACTGCCGAAGCAACGCATCCATCGAGCGAGAGAAAAACATCAGTGCTGCCGACGTACACCACATTCGGATTCTGGGGATGCACCGCCAGTGCCATGCAATACCCGCCGAGTGTCTCCAGTGGCGATTGCTGCGGGTTTTTCAAACCATTGAGCCATGCGGAGCGATCTACCCACGAGTCGGTCGCGGGTTGATACAGCCACAGCGTGTGCTGCGACGCAAAGCTCGAATAGCGCGTGCTCCAGGAACGCGGCGTTTGGGTGAACACATAGAGCGCCGAACCATCCGCCGACGCTGCCAGGACGATCCGACGTGCTGCAGTGGGAAAGCCCGCCGGTGTAATCCGACGCCAACTGGTGCTGCCGACCGAACGGACGAAGATTCCGTACTGCGTCGGTGCGGTGCCGTCATCCCGTGCGCCGATTGCAGCGTAGAGTCTATCGCCGACGGCGATAATCTCGGTGCAGAACGCTGGGCTTGCGGTATCGCCGAGTTCGCGATGCCAGCGCACGCCATCCCAGGCGTAGATGCCTCCGTAGCACGCGGCATAGAGCACTTCGCCTGTGTCGTGCGCTGCAACGGCGAGCCGCCAAACAATCTGCCACGCTTGAGTGGGGAGAGCATTCGGCTGCCCAGTGATAGGCGGCGAGATCGAATGCCAGCGTGCGCCATTGTCCGTGGAGCGATAGATGCCCGTGCCAGTCCCAATCGTTCGCAGCAGAGGGATGTCCGGCGCTCGGTCGTTGAAAGCCCCTCGCCGGTGCCGGCGTACCATGTGTCGGGATTCTGCACGCTCTGCACGATACAGGAGACAGCAGGTACCAGTGTCGGTGGTGTCATCCGTACCCATGAGGTGCCGCCGTCAATGCTTCGCCAGATACCGCCTGTGACCCCGCCGGTCATGATGACCTGTGCCGAACGCCGATCAAATGCCAACGCTCGCGTTCGCCCTGCGACATTCGTCGGTCCGATCGGTTGGACTGTTGTTAGTGGCGTCATCTTCGACGGTGTAGCGGCGAGCAGACGCCGAGCAAATGCTGCATCTCGAAGTGCGGCGTCGGGCGGTACTCTCCCCGTTTGTGGGTTTCCAAGCCGGCGGCAATCCCACTGCCAGCGCTCATAAGGGTGTGCTTCCTTCCACTGCGGAGTCGTTTGTTGTGCCGTAGCAGTAGCAATGAGCACAAAAACAAGTACCAGCTTCACGGCCGCCTTCGAAAGAGTGCAACAAAGACCGAATCGCAGCGGTGGTTGTGTGGAAGCGATTGGAGCGTCCCATCGGCTTGAATCAGGGAGGGGGAAACGATTCGCTCATCGGCTGGGATGCGCTCAAGCTCTGGGTGCGTGGTAGCAATCCACTCGACAAATCCCGTTGTTTCGATTGGTTCGAATGATGCGACAGTAACAACAGCGATTCCGCCAGGGGCAAGATAGGCAATCGCGCGTTCAAAAAGCTCGCGAGCGCGTCGAGCTGCGCGGTGCAGATCCCACGAATCCAACCGCCATTTCCCCTCCGGCTTGCGTCGCCACAGTCCAATGCCACTGGAGGGAGCATCGAATGCCAGGACGTCGAACGTTGCATTGCTTTCGGGCTGGAGAACCTCAAGCGGGGTCCAGCCCAACCGCTGTTGGACAGCTGCAACCCAACCAGGAAAGACGCCCTGCTCGGTAAGGATGGCGATGCCGCTGGAGCGGATGGTTGCAAGCTCCCACACTGGGAGCAGCGCGAGCGTTGGGGTCGTGCAGGCATAGAGCAAGCGGCTGGGCGACGATGCTTCGAGGAGTGCTGCAACAGAAACGTACATTGGGTCAGAAACATAGCACCGCCCTTCGCGTGCGATGGGGAGGGCGCTGATCTCCAAGAACGGGTTTGTCCGCACAAGTCGTGGAGCCAGCGGCGAGATCTCGAATGGGATGCTGTGCTGCTCCAGCCATGCCGGCAGAAAGCGATCCTCGGTGCGGACGCGGTTGGCGGCAAGGTACAGGGGTGCACGCTCGAGATTGGCGGCGAGCATTTGCTCGGTGACTTCTTCGCCGTATCGCTCCAGCCAGCGCTCGACAAGCCACATCGGGTGGGAGTACACCACTGCAAGGTGCAGCGCCAGCTGCTCACGTGGTGGATAACGAATTCCAGCGACGTTGCGAGTAATTGCCCGCAGGACGCCGACAAGCTTTGCGGCATATGCTTCGCCTTTGATGCGCGCAAGCAACCGGCCAGCACTTTCGATGGCAGCCTGTGGCGGGACTTTCGAGATCATCAAAATTTGGTAGAGTGCCACGCGTAGAATCTCCTGGACAGCTGGCATGCACTTGGGGAATTCTCCGTGGTAGAATCCGGTGAGCACCCAGTCGAGTTTGGCGCGCATCCGCAAGGTCCCGAAGACCAGCTCTTGGTAGAGTGCTCGATCGAAGTCATTCCACTCGGGATGAGCAGCCAGTTCGTCGCGAACAAGCCGCTCGGCGTCGAGCGCGGTACTGGCAATGCGCAAGAGCGTCCGGACTGCAACGCTGCGCACACCCTCTTGCTCGAACAGTGGCGTGCCCTCAGCAATCGGCGGAGCGATCTGGCTACTCAATGGTTGGGAGTCCATCTCGTCTTCTGCGGTGGCTTGTGTTCAGGTGTGCCAAAATACACCGTGCACTATTTTCGATTGCGCACAAGCGGTGGCAAGCATCGAAGGCTTTTCAACTCCGTGGAGATCGTCATGGCTGTTCGCTGGATTGTAGGCAGTGCGTTGCTCCTTACCTGCGGTGTATCGGCGCAAATTGTGCGGCACGGGCAGGCGTCGCCGATTGCACCGGAGATCACGCTGTACGGCTACCCTGGCGTTATCGTTGGTGTCCCCTTGGTCGTTCAGCAAGGGCAATACCTCGATACGTGCAACTGCCCACCGTTCACCGGCGGAAGTGGGAGCGGAATCATGGCGGGAGTGTTCTACGAATTGCCAGCAACCGAAGCATCGGTCGTTCGGTTTGGCCTGAGTGCAGGGGGTGACTACCGCTCCGTCGTTGCACGCTACCGCCAACAGGAAGCACTCACCTTCACAAGTGCCGATGGCAGTCAGAGCTACCGGGACGTCCCCGTTGAATTCCGCCAAGAGATGACGTTCTCGACGTTTGCGCTGTGGGCACAGCCGTACGTGCGAGTTGTTCCCATTCCAAGCGAAGTCATCGCAGCCAGTGTTGGCGCAAATGTCGCAGCTGTGCTCACTGCAAATGCAACTCATACGAAGTCGCTTGTGGAGAACACTGTCCGCTTGCCGAATGGGGAGGTTGTCGCGTTGCAGATGCCCGGCGGTGGAACATCGGCAACGGTGCGCGATGGCGAGCTGCTCGGACTGCAGCGCTTCCAGGTTGCAGCGGTATTCCGGCTCGAATCGAGCATTCCGCTGGGGGAGCAGTGGCGGCTTCGACCGGGCTTGCAGTACCAGCTTCCGCTGACGGACCTTTCGTCCAGTGGCGGACTTCGCTTTGCTGCGTGGATGCTGACGCTCTCCCTTGCACGGCGCGATAAGCAGTAGTCCGGTGCGCATGTCCCGATGAGCGTTCTGCTGATTCGGCTGCGGTAAGTTTGCGGTACGTCGAATTTCCGAGGCAGAGTGCAATGACAACGATTGAGTTGCCCGTTCTCCAACCTGAGCCAGCCAACGAGCACACGTCAACGAACGACGGCGGCCACGCTGTGTACGTCGAAACCTACGGCTGCCAGATGAACCTCAACGACACCGAGATCGTGCAGGCAATCATGGCCCGACATGGCTTTCGGCTTGCCGACTCCATTGCGGAAGCCGACGTTGTGCTGCTGAACACCTGTGCGGTGCGCGATAATGCCGAGCGCAAGATTCACGAGCGGCTCAAGCATCTGCGCAGCTGGCGCAAGCGCAAACCCCAAATGGTCGTCGGCGTGCTTGGGTGCATGGCGGAACGGCTTCGCCGGAGCTTGCTCGGTGAGCAGGACCTTGTTGATCTTGTCGTTGGTCCTGATGAGTATCGGCGGTTGCCGGACTTAGTCGAACGGGCATTTGCCGGTGAGCAAGGGATCGCCGTCAAACTCTCACGGGTGGAGACATACGACGACATCACGCCGATTCGCACGCAAGGGATTAGCGCGTGGATTTCCATCATGCGTGGGTGTGATAAGTTCTGCACCTTCTGTGTGGTGCCTTTCACACGTGGGCGGGAGCGCTCGCGTCCGCTCGAGAGCATCGTCCGTGAAGCTGCGCAGCTGTGGGACGATGGCTTCCGTGAGGTCACACTCCTGGGGCAGAATGTCAACTCATACCGCGATCCCGACGGCCAGGGTGATTTTGCCGACTTGCTCGCTGCCGTCGCAGAAGCAGTGCCGCGGATGCGGATTCGCTATACCACGTCGCATCCCTACGACATGAGCGATAAGCTCATCGAGACGATGGCAGCCTATGCGAACATCTGCCCCTACATCCACTTGCCAGTGCAATCCGGCAGCGACCGCATCCTCCAGCTGATGAATCGGCACTACACTGTTGCGCAATACCTGGAACGCATCGAGAAAATTCGCTCGACGATTCCTCGATGCGCGCTTTCGACGGACATCATCGTTGGTTTCTGCACCGAGACCGACGAAGACCATCGCAAGACGCTCGAGCTAATGGAGACCGTCCGCTACGACGGTGCGTACATGTTCAAATACTCGCCGCGGGAAAATACCAAAGCCTGGAAGATGGGCGACGACGTTCCAGAAGAGGTCAAAGCCCAGCGGCTCGAAGAAGTGATCCAGCTCCAACAGCAGATTTCGTGGGAAATCAACCAAACCGAGATCGGAAAAACCTTCGAAGTGCTCGTTGAAGGTCCGAGCAAACGCGATCCAGCGCAGTGGCAGGGGAGAACCGATACCAACAAGGTCGTGATTTTCCCACACCTGGGGACTGACCAGAGCTACATCGTCGGCGATTACGTTCAGGTGCGGATCGAGCGTGCCACCAGCGCAACGCTCTTCGGGACAGTCGTCGCAGGGTAGGCGCTATGCGCCGAGAGCATGCGCGGCGCATCCTTGCAGAGGCACGCACGATCGGTGTGGTGCGCACTGATCACTTGGGCGATATGGTGCTGACGCTCCCGCTAGTGAGAGCGTTGCGCCAGGAGTTCCCATCGGCAACAATTGTCCTCATCGCGCATAGCCGCACTGCCCCGCTTGCTGAGTGGGCGCCCGGCGTTGATCGCTGCTACTTTGTGGACCAAATCCCGTTCGAACGTGTGCTCCGGCATGAGCGATTCGATGCGCTCTTTTTTCCGCGCGCACGTGCCGACGAAGCCTGGCAGGCATGGTGCGCACGCGTGCCGCTCCGCGTTGGGACGCGCTATCGGTGGTGGAGTCCGCTCTACTCGGTGCGTATCCCCGACCACCGCCACACGGCGGAGTACCACGAGGCCGAGTACAACGTCCGCATGCTCGAATACATCACTGGCAAGCGATACCGCGTTGAGCTACTCCGCCCGCGTATTCCCGAATCGGTGTGCGCGGAAGTCTCGGCAATCCTTGCCGGTGCTGGAGTCGAGGAGCCGTTCCTTGTGCTGCATCCAGGGGGGCGTGGCTCTGCGCCACGGTGGGAGAACTTCCCTGCGTTGGCACAGATGCTCGCTCAGCGGCATCCCGAAGTCCGAATTGCAGTGACAGGAACCGTCTCGGAGGTCCGACTCTGCGCTGCAGTTGCTGAGGCTGTGCCATCGGCAGTCAACCTCTGCGGGAGGCTCCAGCTCTCGCAGCTCATTGCGGTGCTCGACCGCGCTGCTGTCGTTGTGGCCAATTCGACCGGTGTGCTGCATATCGCTGCTGCGTTGGGTCGAGCCGTCGTGGGACTTTTCCCAGCCGAACCTCCTGCGCAAAGTCCAGCGCGCTGGCGGCCGCTGGGAGAACGCGTGATCGTGCTTGCCAGCTCGCCGATTGATGCAATTCCACCCCAGTCGGTTGCGCACGCAGTTGGGGCATTGCTGGCGGGATAGAGTGCGCGGCATCCTCGGTGTCGCTTACAGGTGGTGTTGATACAAATCTCGGAGGGAAGTGTGCGCACGCTATGCTCGCAGAGCTGCTTCAGTCTGCCGCAGCTGTGCCGATAAGTGCTTTGGAGTGTGCGGCATTGCGCACAGCAACGGTCATTTGGAAGATAGACATGATCTCGACCGAAACAAAGCGTGAGCGCATCAGCCTCGGTGTCGCGATTGCAAGCATTGTCGTTCTGCTTTGGCTTGTCAAGCTACTCTACACCATCGGACTTTTGCCAGCAGAGCATCGTGCATGGCTGGGGACGATGGTTCAGCATCGTCGCTACGGTTGGGCTTGTTGCGCTTTGGCGCAGATACACCCGTTTCAGCCAGCAGGCAGCGATTATTCAGCGGTTGCTTTCGCAAAGTCCTGATTGCTTACTCATCTTGACCGAGCAGGGGACGATTCTCGATGCGAACGTCCGCTGCCGTGACGTGCTCGGCTACGATGCTGGGGAGTTGCGGCTCAGCCATTTGCGATCGCTGGTCCATCCCGATGAGCGACGCGTCATCGGGCATCTCCTTGGGCAACTCCTCGCAGCGGGCAATAGCACGACCGTGCGCGTGATCCTCCACCTTCTCCATCGCACAACACGCCCGTTTCCTGCTGAGCTTGCTGCAACGCTCGAAACGTTCGGGCGGCGGCGCTACATTCTGCTCTCCATCCGGGACATCAGTGAGCAAGTGCGGCAGGAGCGGAAAATTCGGCGCGTGCTCCACACGCTCGACCGCATCATGCGGACCATCCCCGAAGCAGTGCTGATTTTCGATGTGCAAAAGCGCCGCTTCGTCTATGCAGGCAATGCGCGTGTCCTCGGGTGGGAATCCGATCGAAATCACACGACAAGATTTCGACACGTTCTGCCAGCGGTTGCATCCTTCGGACCGCGCGCGTGTTCAGCAGTGTATGCAGGAAGCTGCCAACCTCCACGATGGTGGGAATCTGACCTGCCTCTACCGCATGAGCAGCAGCGATGGGCGCTGGCGATGGTACTACTCGCGCGTGGCAATTTTCAAACGCTCGCGTGATGGAAGTAACGTTGAACAGCTGCTCTGGGTCACCGACGACATTACGGCGCTCATGGAAGAGCGTGCCGCACGCGAGCGACTTCACCAGCGGATGCAACTGGCGACGCGCGGCGCAGGAATCGGCGTCTGGGAAATCGAGCTGCGGACGCTTCTGCCAACCTGGGATGAGACGATGTTCTTGCTCCATGGCATCCCGCCGACCGTCGAAGGGAAAGCACTTCTCCGACAGTGGCAACGTGGAATCCACCGCACCCATCTGCGCGCGATGCTCTCGGAACTTCGCACATTGATTCGCCACGGACAAGGGCAGCTCATCGCTACCTACGATTTCTTCACCCCAGCCGGTGAGCGGAAGCACTTTCGTGCAATTGCGTCGCTTGCGCACTCTCCATCGGGTGAAGGGCGAAGTCTTATCGGCATCGTCGTGGATGAAACGCTCCTTGTCGAGCAACAACGCCAGCAGCAGAAGCTCCAGCACTTGCTGGAAGAATCCCAGCGTATGGCGCACATGGCAAGCTGGGAGATTGAACCGGAGAGCTTCCACCTAACTGCAACCAACGAGCTGTGGAATATTCTCGGTGTCCCTCCGCAGCTCGGAGCTCTCGATCTCCGTCAATACCAGCGACACATTCATCCCGAGGATAGGGAACGCTGGCGTCGGACCATTGAAATGGCGATTGCATCTAAGCAAAACTATGTGATGCGGTATCGCATTGTACGGAGCGATGGCCAGGTGCGGTGGCTGGAGTGCCACGGCGAGCCAGTGCTCTGCAAGGGAAAGGTCGTGCTCCTTCGTGGAACGGTCCAAGACATCACCGAGCAGTACCAACAGGAGCAGGAACTCATCCGCACCCGCGAAGAAGCCCTGCGGGCAAGCCGCGTCAAGAGCGAGTTTTTGGCGAACATGAGCCATGAAATTCGCACGCCAATGAATGCGATCTTGGGCTTTGCCTCGCTGCTGGAAAAAGCGGTGACCGATCCGCTCCTGCGCGAGTACATCACAGCTATCCAGAGCGGAGGGCGAACGCTGCTGCAGCTAATCAACGACATTCTCGATCTGTCGAAGCTCGAAGCAGGGAAGATGCGACTGTTGCCAGAACCAACGGAACTGCGGACGTTTATCGAGGAAGTGCGCATGTTCCTTGCTGAGCGAGCAAGCTCGAAGGGCATCGAGCTACGCACCGAGCTGATCGGAACACTCCCGACAGCGATCGAGCTTGATACAGTCCGCATGCGGCAGATCCTGTTCAACTTGCTTGGCAACGCGATCAAGTTTACCGAGCGTGGGTGGGTGACACTCCGTGTCTTCGGCTCTCCAAACGAGGACGGCACTTGGCGGTTGATTTTCGAGGTGGAAGATACTGGCATCGGCATACCTGCTGACCAACTCGATGCAATCTTCGAGGCATTCCAGCAAGTCGAGGGGCAAAGCACCCGCAAGTACGGCGGTACTGGGCTTGGCCTTTCGATCTGCAAGCGGCTCACCGAGCTTATGGGTGGCGAGATTTCTGTCCGCAGTACGCTTGGGAGCGGCTCGGTCTTCACCGTAACCTTGCCGCGTATGCAGGTCGCCTCGATCGAGGGTATCCCCGAGCGCTCTTCGGTGTCACTCCCGCAGGTGAGCTTCGATGGAATAGAGGTCGTCGTCGTTGATGATGTCGAGAGCAATCGGGCGCTGCTCCGCTCGTACTTGGAGCATCACGGGGCGGTAGTGCATGAAGCAGCTTCTGCCGACGACGCAGAGCGACTTGTCAATGCAGTGGAGCCGCGTGCTGTGTTTACCGACATCCAAATGCCGGAGCGGAGCGGCATTGATCTGGCACGGAGTCTCCGCAGCAGCGATCGTTGGCGCAACCTGCCACTTGTTGCGGTTACTGCGTCACCGATCGCCGACCCAGAGCAGGCTGCACTCTTCGACTGCGTCCTCCTCAAGCCAGTGACGCTTGAGGCATTTCTCCAAGCCGCATGCACCATCCTTCCGTACCGCCAGCTCGAGGGGGAACAGCCGCAGCGTCAGGTGGACGATACCGACCAGTTGCCAGAGCTTAGTAGCCAGCTACGCTCGCAGTTGGAATCAATCGCCGCGAAGGAATGGAACGCCGCTCTCGAGCGACTTTCCAGTGTTGACATCGAACGGTTCATCGCTGCGCTCGAGCGCGTAGAATCCCTATCAAGTCATGCTGCTGTGCGCCGATATCTTGAGCAAGTGCGCGCTGCCTATGAGCAGTTCGACATCTCCAGACTGCGAAGCCTCCTCGAGCGCTTTGCAGCATTTGCACAACCTGCTCGAACAGAACAACCATCGAAGGTTATGCCATGATGGCTTCGATTCGCCCGACAGTCTTCATCGTTGACGACGTGCCGCAGAACATCCAAGTTGCTGCGACAGCACTGCGAGACGAGGGATTCGTTGTAAGCTTCGCCACAAGCGGTGCCGAAGCGCTCGAGCGTATTCCGCTCGTCGAGCCGGATGTGATTTTGCTCGACGTGATGATGCCTGGAATGAACGGCTTCGAGGTTTGCCAGCAGCTCAAGGCGAATCCTCGCGTTGCAGCAATTCCGATTATCTTCCTGACAGCGCTCAACGATGCTGACGCAACGGTGCGTGGGTTTGCTGCTGGTGGGGTGGATTACGTGACCAAGCCGTTCAATACCGCCGAGCTTATTGCGCGGGTGCGGACGCATGCGACGCTCTATGCGCTCCAGCGGCTGCTCGCGGAAAAAAGCGCTGTGCTCGAGGATTTGACGCGCTCGCTCGAAGCGCAGGTGGCTCAGCGCACCGAAGCGCTCCACGCTGCGTTGCGTCGGCAACAGAACTTCGGGCAGATGAGTGCAGCGCTCGTTGCACTGATCAACCATGAGTTCCGCACCCCGATGACCGTCATCCAGACGAACGTCGAAATGTTGCGCTATGCGCACCAACTCGGTGCGGCACAACGGGAGGAACTCTGCTGCCAAATCCAGCAGCGCATCGCGGAAAGCTTAGCCATCATGCAAAAGCATCTCGACTCGATCGCAATGATGATCGAGCTCCATACTGCGTTGCTCCACGAAAAGCCGCAGCTTGTCTCGCCAGAGGCGATTATTCGCGATGTCGCGCAGTACTGCGCGAACGAGTACAACCGCCAAAACACATTGCAGCTCCAGCTGGAAGGATTGCCCGACCATGCCATCATGCTGCCAGAGAACTTCCGCGCTGCACTCCGCACGATCATCGCCAATGCGTTTGGATACTCGCCGCCGACGTCGGTGGTGACAATTTCCAGCAGCGCTGATGCATCCTCGATCACCGTTGCGGTGGACGATGAAGGTCCCGGCATTGATCCGGAAGAAGAGCAGCACCTCTATTCGTGGTTCAAGCGCGGGAAGGCGCATACGGCGCTCGGCGTCCAGCGTGGGTTAGGGCTTGGGCTGCCGCTTGCGAAACTTGCAGCGGAAACCATGATGGGAGCGCTCTGGCATGAGCGCCGCTTCCCGCGCGGGACACGCTTTGTCCTCCATGTGCCATATGGGCAGGAGCTTGTCACCCCAAGCCTCGGAGGCGTGCAATCAATGCACTCGTCGAACGGCCTTCCAATAGCGGCACAATAACCACGCGCCCACCCTTCGAACGGACCAGATCTGCGCCAACGACGGTCGCTTCCGTGTAGTCTCCGCCTTTGACGAGCACGTCTGGCTCTACCAGTGCAATGAGCGCTGCGGGCGTGTCTTCGTCGAAAATGGTGACAGCGTCCACTGCACGCAGTGCATCGAGCACAGCAGCGCGATCGTCCTGCGGGTTGATGGGGCGCTCCGGCCCCTTGAGTCTGCGGACGGACGCATCGCTATTGAGCCCGACGATGAGCACATCACCAAGCTTGCGTGCTGCCGAAAGATACTCGACATGTCCGCGGTGGAGAATGTCAAAGCAACCGTTGGTGAAGACAATTCGCTTTCCCTCGGCGCGGAGTGCTGCAACGTAGTGGGGAAGTTCATCGCGCGCAATGATCATCGCAGCCCAGCGATACAGTGAAACGATGTCCCAGCGGCGCTGTTTCTGCATCGCGCAACGATGCAGTAGATTGCGCGCCAACGAACGTCACTGCAATGTCCAATCATCGTGAGAGCTGGAGTGTGAACACTTGGCGATTTCTCCTGTGCGTAGTGCTCTGCGGACTTGAGCTCGCAGCGCAAAACTACCCTCGTGCCTACGATACCAACGCAGTCATCGTTACGCGGAAGCTTTCCAAAGAGCTGTTCGACCTCAACAGCATTCCGTTCATGGAGCCGCTTGTGACGACGGTCAACGCAACGAGCAACGCGCGCTTCTTCCGGCAGGCCGACATTCCTTCACACATCGAGCGTCCGTACGTTCGGTTCGGCATCCACACGATGGTCGGTTTTGTCCGCGACGACCAGCGCACCTACCGTCCGACACTCCCGACACTTGCACAGCCTGTCGAATATGGCAAGTACATCGGCTACGAAAATGGGAACATCGTCCTGCGGGATACAATCGGCTTAGCGGTGGATTTGGTCAAGCGGCTCTTCCACAAAGCGGCAGATTCCGGGCGCGTTCGCGTTCCTGCGGTTGCTCCGACAGTCTTTGGCAATGATCCGAGTGACATTACGATTGATCGCGAGTATCTCCAGCAACTTGTTCGGACCGATCCGGAGTTTGCCACGCTCTACAACCTTCTCCCGCAGTCAACACGCCAAGTGGTGGATAGTCTGATTTTGAAGCTCCCAGCGACGCTGTCACTGCCACCAGGGCAGAACATGCATACGATCGTTGCTGCAGTACCACAGCTGGAGATCGGCGCGTTGGCTGGGACGGAGTTACTTGTGCGCTACATTCCTCCGGTCGTGTTCGATCGGAACATCGGTCGCTTTTCGTTCTGGGGTATTGGGCTGCGGCATTCGATTTCGCAGTATCTACGCGATCCACTGTTCGACATTGCAGTGCAGGTCGGCTACCAAGGCACGCTGCTTCGAAAGAGCGTCGGCGTGACCAACGCGCAGCTCGAAGCCCGTGGGGAATTTTTGCTGGCAAACATCCACATGAGCCGGCGGTTCGAGGGGATCGTGGATGTGTACACGGGGATTGGCTATGAGCAGTTGCGCGCGCGGTCATCGTATCGCTACACGCTGCCGCAGCAAGTGCAGATCCAGCTTGGGTTACTCCGTGTGTTGCCCGATGGGAGCGTCGTGCGCGACCCTGAAAACGGCTACCCCGGCGACGACGTCGTGCAGGAGAGCATCGCAACGCTGACTGTGCGCAATGTCAAGTGGACAATTGGGCTGGCACGGAGCATTGGACCGGTGACGCTCTGCCTCGATTACAACCTCGGTTCATGGTCGCTGCTGTCGCTGGGAATTGATGTCCAGTGGTAGAAGCAATCACGTGGTGCAGCCGTTGATAAGGCGCAAAGACAGAAGGGCACAGCGTGCTGTGCCCTTGGCGTGATCGCAGGTCCAAACGATTTGATGCTCTACCGCAGCTCGTAGGAAAGCGCTGCTGTTGCGTAGCGGCGAAGAATTGTGCCACCGAAAATTTCGTAGTGTGCCCGGTCGAGGAGGTTGAAGATGTTGAGCGAAAGGCGGAGGTCGTCGCTCAGGTAGTAGCCTGCGTTGAGATTTACGACCGCATAGGCGGGCACGTATCCTTCGAACAGCCCTGCCACCCACGGGAACCCATCGGAATAGCGGAGCATGATGCTTGCATCGAAGCGGCGCGGTTCGGTGTAGGAGAGCCCGATGTTGTACCGGCGTGGCGAGGTGTTCGGAACGATTTTCTGAGCAGTGAGGTTGTTTTCGACAACGCGGAATCCCAGCCATGCAGCATTAGCGGTGACGGTCAGCTGATTGCTCACGTAGTAACTGATGCCCAGCTCCAGGCCCCGTTCGATGACTTCGGCAATGTTCGTTGGTGTGATGATGAGTGCGGGGGTGCCGTCGCGGTCGTAGGCGAGCCGATCGAAGTAGGTGGGGTTGAGTTTGTTCAGTTCCGCCCGTAGGATTGAATCTGCGCGAGGGTTGCCGTAGCGGACTGGACGATAGACGTTCGGTGCAAGCCCGCCCAGGGGGACGCTGATAAAGTTTCGCCGTTGGTTGATGTAGGCATCGAGCGTGATGTAGAGCGAGCGTCCAATGACGCCTTTATAGCCGAATTCGTAGGAGACTGCCGATTCGACACCAACGGTTGGATTGCCGAGATTCCACTGCGGCAGCGAGCTGACGCCGAGCCGCGGAACACCCGTTTCAGCGCTAATGAGCGAGTCAATGCGTGCAAAGGGTATTGGTGCACCTGCGGGCGAGCGACGGTACAGGTCGGGATAGCTCGGCCGCAAAAACGAACGATTGACCGTCAGTCGGAAGGTGTGCTCGACCGTCGGCGCCCAGACGATGCCACCTTTCGGCGAAAGCTGCGTTTCGAAAAACGTGGAACGATCCACCCGTAATGCACCGACGAGCCGTAGCGAGGAAACGAGAGCATATTCGGCTTGGCTGTAGAAGCCGGAGAAGTTGTTGTGCAGCTCACTTGGATCAATGATTGCCAGCGCACCGGCCACTGCTGTTCGGACGTGTTCGTAGCTATGTTGTGCTCCAACGATCAGCCGCAAGCGATCGCCGAGGAAGGTGTCGTTCCACTGTGCATCGAGCACGACGACGTCGGATTTTTCCGCCGAGGTTGCCGCAGCATTGAGCACAATTTGCGGTTCTGGAGTCACCCGTCTTGTCCAGTATCCCTGGACGTTCCAGCGCGGGCTGTTGTAGGCAACACGTGCGTAGGGTTTTTCCACGTTGGGAATGAGGATGCGTCCGGTTTGATTGACGAAGTACTCATTGCCGTACCGTGAGTAACCAAGATCGGCGGTAAGGCGCTCGTCGGTGCCAAGGTCATAATCTGCCCGTCCGGTGAAGCTGTAGAGGTAGGCTCTTCGGTGTGCATTGATGAGCGAGTCAATGCTCGTGATGCGCCGTCCGCCGACGAGTTGTCCGGTGACGTCGCGTGCCAGCCCGGGGATTCCAGCCAGCCGCCAGCGGTTGTATCGCGGGAGTGCACCCACGCTTGATCCTGGAACGATGCAGCTGCGGTGATTTTGTACGCCCAGCGCTCGATCGCGCCTGCGTGGCGGATGCTGGCGCGGAGCGTGTTGTACTGGCCGCCGGTAACGCTTGCATAGCTGCCGAGTACTTCGCGTGGGGCGTAGGTTGTGATTGCAATGACGCCGTTATAGGCATTTGCGCCGTAGAGCGCCGAGCCTGGCCCGCGGATGACCTCGATGGAGCGAATGTCGCTCATCTGCTGCTGGAGTGAGTTCCATTCGAGCAAGTTCAGCAGTGGCGTCGAAGGATCGCGCCCGTCAATGAGCACCAGGACGCGACGGTTGATCGAGGTGTTGAAGCCACGGGTGTTGACGTTGAAGTCGTTCATGCCGGACTGAACGACATCGACACCTTGGATGTGTTCGAGCGCCTTGGGAAGTTGTCCATGTGTCGTTGCGCGCTCAAGGTCTTGGGGGAGAACAATCGAAACTGCTGCGGGTGCGTCGGTAAGTTTTTCCAGCCGCCGAGAGGCACCGTAGATGACAACTTCATTCATCGTGCGAGCTTCGATTGCGACCGTATCGGTTCGTTCAATGGTTGTCTGGCCAGGGGGGATCAGAAGCTGCACGCGACGCTGCTGGTACCCAATGCCGCCGATGGTGAGTGTATAGGTACCCGGCGGAAGATCCGGCAGGCGATAGCTACCGTCGGAGCGCACGAGTGTGCGTTTGTGGAGCTGTTCGATCGTGACGACTGCTCCCGCTGCGGGATCGCCGTCGGGTGTGCGGACGGTTCCCAGGAGCGTTTGTGCGGTGCCAAGTGTTGAAAGGCAGAGCATGCTACTGATAAAGCACGCGGTCAGAATGCGCATACGAATCGAGCAATGGTGAAACAATTAGCGCTTGCGCCTCGAGCGCAGCCCGTCGGGGTTCGGGTTGAGGAAGCCGCTGGTCAGTCGCTTGGAGATCTTGCTGGCGAGCATGCGGCGGAGCATTGGACGCATCAGCCCCGCCCCGATCACTGCTTGGCGGAAGCGGTAGGCATCGTGGAGATCGTATTGCTGCCCGTCGAGGACCCAGTGAAGGAAGATCCCGTCGGAGATACCCAGCTCCAACTGAGCGAAAGAGCTGGTATCAACGTCCCGGAAGGCACCGCTTGCGATGAGCTCGCTGGCGACACGTGCGCCGATTGCGCCGAGCGTCTGCTTCATCTGGTGGATTCGCTCGAGGAAGTGGGGGTCGTCGCTCCGGAGCGCGTGCGCCCAGAACTCGAGCAGGATCGGTGCGTACGCAGCGTGCTCTCGGTAGAAGGCGATTGCTGTTTCGATGAGAGCATCGGCAGTGGCGAGCGGATCACCGCGATGCTCCTCGGCAGCACGCTGCATGGCAGCTTCGTAGGTATCCATCCAGTAATCGTAGACTGCCAGGAAGAGTTCGTCTTTCGTGGCGAAGTACTCGTAGATCGTTCCTTTGCCGATGCCAGCGGCGTCGGCGATGTGTTCCATTTTCGTTGCGTGGAAACCACGTCGAGCGAACTCACCAATGGCGGCAGTGATGATATGCTGCCGTTTGGCAGCCCATGCTGCTTCCGATTGCGGGCGACGAGGCATCGGTGCGTGACTCTCGTAGTACGACTGACCGGTCGGTCGGCAAATATACGGTGTTACGGTGTACCCGATGTCTCTGGCAGGGAGCACATCGTTCCCCTCGGTACGTTGATGCGGCGGGGAATCGCTGCGAACGACTCCCGTGGAATGGAACGTGTCCGGAGGGTGAGGACATCTACGTGCGGAAGCACGACGGGGCTGGCATTGGTGCGTGAGTTTCCGATATTTGCGCTGAAAAGAACCACCGCACGCAGTGTGCATAGTATCCAACGGAGTTTGTATGGACCTGTTCCAAAAGTGCTACGACTTTACGCGCGCCGACGAGGTAAAGGCCAAGGGGCTCTACCCCTACTTCCGCCCGATCGAGGACAACGAAGGGCCTGTCGTTCAGATCGAGGGGCGGAAGGTTATCATGGCTGGCTCGAATAACTCCTTGGCCTGACGGCGCATCCGGCGGTCAAGGAGGCAGCCATCCGAGCGATCGAACGCTACGGTACTGGCTGCTCTGGCTCCCGGTACCTGACAGGGACAATTGACCTTCACCTCGAGCTGGAACGCCGGCTGGCAGAATTCTTGGGCTACGAGGCAGTGCTACTGTTTTCGACCGGCTACCAAACTGCACTCGGCTCAATCAGTGCACTGGTTGGGAAAGGCGATTACGTCATCAGCGACAAGGAAAATCACGCCTCGATTATCAATGCATGCATGCTCGCCAAAGGGGGCTTTGCAGAATTTGTGCGCTACAAGCACAACGATATGGACGATCTGGAGAAGGTGCTCCAGCGCATTCCAGCCGATGCAGGGAAGCTGGTCGTTACCGATGGTGTGTTCTCCGTCACGGGAGAAATCGTTGACCTTCCGCGCTTGGTGGAGGTTGCTCACCGCTACGGCGCACGCGTGCTGGTGGACGATGCCCATGCCGTCGGGGTAATCGGCCGTGGCGGCCGCGGGACGGCAAGCCACTTCGGGTTGACTGCCGAAACAGATCTGACGATGGGCACGTTCTCAAAAACCTTTGCCTCGCTCGGAGGATTTATCGCAGGTCCTGAGCGGGTGATCAACTACCTAAAGCATCACTCACCGGCACTGATCTTCAGTGCGTCGCCGACACCGGCGTCGGTAGCTGCCGCGCTTGCTGCGCTCGAGATCCTCGAGCGGCATCCAGAGCTGGTCAGCCGCCTGATTGCAAACGCTGACTACATGCGCAGAGGGCTATCGGAGCTTGGCTTCAACGTCTATCACTCCCCGACGGCAATTGTCCCGGTAATCGTCGGTGATGTCGAAACAGCACTCGTGCTCTGGCGCAGGCTCTACGATGGCGGCGTCTTCGTCAATGCATTCATTCCGCCTGGCGTTCCGCCGAACATGAGCATGATGCGTACCAGCTACATGGCAACGCACGAGCGCGTCCATCTCGACGCAATCATCGAAGCATTCGAAAGAGCGGGGCGCGAGCTGGGGCTTATCCCTCAGCGCACCGATGCTGGAGTAGCTACACACTAACTCTGGAGAGAAGCAATGAAGCACGTTGTTGCATACCTTGCAGTTGCGCTCATCGCTGCAGCAGCAGCTCGCGCGCAAAACTACCTGCCGAAAGGCAGCATCTTCGGTGGCATTCGGATTGGCATCGGTGCAAAAGAGAGTGCGTTCGATGTTGCGCTCGATGGTGAATACACGCTCACCGATCTCGGCGAAGCCGGTCCGGGTATTGTCAACATCGGCGTTTCGATTGACTACTCGCGCTTTAGTAAAGTTGTCACGCAAGGCAACATTTCAAGTACCCAGACGACGACCTACGTCCCGATTTCGCTGGCGGGAATCTATCACCTTTCCCCAAGTATCGAGGATATGCCCCAACTGGACCCGTACATCATGGGGGGATTAGCCTATCGGGTGTACACCGTTTCCTCTGATTTGGGGTACGGAGTGGTTGATACGCGCTCGAACAACGAAGTGATTCTGGTTGGTGGCATCGGTGCCTGGTACTTCTTCACCCCGCAGCTTGCCGGACATCTTCGCTTGGCGTTCGGTGCTTCGACAGCGACAATCGGAATCATGTACCGCTTTCGCTGAGCGTGCGGAAGATTTGTAGCCGAAACGCGCTGCGACGGCGGGGTGGCGGCGAGTAATTTTGCTACGTGCAGCAAGGGGGAGGGGAACGTCAAACCACGAAGTAGTCGCAATGCGCATCTCTATCGAGCGTCGGGCTGTCCGGCGCGTCTGGATCAAGGTCCATCCGAATGGGCAGGTGGTTGTCGTTGCATCACCGCGCTATGCATTGCGGACGCTCCAGCGGCTCATCGAGCGTCACCGGGAGTGGATCGAGCGGCAACGTGCGCGGTATCGCGGGATGGAGCGGATTGGTCTGGCACCTGGACAGATGCTCTATCGCGGCAGACCCTATCGCTTCGTCTTGCGACCGCGGTTAGGTGCGAGTGTACTGCTCTACCCGCATCGCTGCGTTATCGCAAGTGGTGTGAATCTCCTTGCTCCCTCGGTGCAACAGCAGTGGTACGTGTGGGAAGCAGAACGCCTTGTCCGCCGACGTGCGCGGCAATTGGCGCGACGCTATGGGTTTACGTTCACACGCATTGAAATCCGGGACTACACCAGTGCGTGGGGGTATTGCTCCCCAGAGGGGGTGATTACCTTCGATTGGCGAATTGCAAAAGTTCCTCCGAGCGTGATGGACTATTTGATCCTGCACGAGCTTGTCCATACGAAGATCCCGAACCACGGGCCACGCTTCTGGCGGAAACTCGAAGCATTGTATCCTGCCTACCGAGAGGCTGTCGCGTGGCTTAACTCGTACGGTCGTTGGCTCTAACGCTCCTCGATTCGGACGAAGACACCCCGACGTGCGACACGCTGGTAGAGTGTCCGCTCGTGCGGTCCGCCGATTTGTACTTCGATCTGCACAGCTTGTGGAGAAAGTCCAAGGCGCTCAAGTGCTGCTTCCGCTCGTCGCCGGGCGAGCGCGCGATTGTAGCTATCGCTCCCGATGGCATCAGTGCTGCCGATGAGCACGACCGTTTTCCCTGCGCGAGCAGCGCGACGGACAAATGCTGCGAGCGTGGTGTCGAACTCCTCGAACGTCGTTGCGTCGAACGCGCAGCGGCCAAGGAGCAAGGCGCCGCCAAAGTCGAGCTCCTCAAGTGCAGTATCCCGTTCGATGAACTCTGGGCGCACAATCCCGTATCCGCTTCGCTGCTGGGTTTGACCAGCAGTGTCCATGGCAACGACCGTCCAGCGATATGCCGTTGGGGTGCCGGCAAGTAGCTGCGCTGGCGAAAGCTCAAAACGCATTACTGCCGGTGCGCTCTCTGTGTGCATGGTTTGACGTCCATCCTGTGCAACGGTCAGGTCGAAACGCACTGGCCCAGCGCTCGAGTGCACTTCGGGAAGGAGCACAACTTCCACCGAAAGCTGACTCGTCGGTACGACGAACGATTCACGCAGAACGAGCGGATCGGACGACTTGATCCAGACTGCTCGCAGTTCATCAGTGATCGCCAGGGGAGCATGTGCAGCCTGGGGTGCTCCGATCGGAGAGGGAGCGACGCGGACCCCGAGCGCGCGAAGGCGCTCGGCAACCGCACGGAAGCGAAGCAGGCGGAGGGAATCTGGCTCATCCGGCGCAATGCTCGGCGCAAGGTGAATCAGCTGAGCGCTGTTCTGAGCTGCGCGAGCAAGTGCAGCAAGTTGTTGCTCCGCGGCAGAATCGAGCGTAGCGCTCTGCGGTGCAAAAAACACAACCGGCACGACGATCGAATGTCGCGCAATCCGACGTGCGGGAAGTTCAACGATCGAGGTATCGCCACTGGTGCGGTGGATCCCAAGCACGCGCGTTTCGATATCGAATGCCAAGGGCGGTGGTGGCGATGCAATGCTCGGCGCTGGGGGCGCAACCGTGGGCTGGATACTCTCAGTGCGATGGAGAATCGCAATCCCGACAGTTATGCGATGGACGTGCCACGGGACATCCGCAAGACGGGTGATCCCCAGGTATCCACGCAGTTCAGGGCGGAGCGTCCAGCGCGGGTTGAGCGGAATGCTATAGCCCATTCCTGCGCTGAGGGCTGCGCCGAATGATGCTCCCGTTGGGATCGAGCCGCTTGCAGCGTTGCGTGTCCGGGTCCGCGTTTCGAAGTACACACCGGCTGCAGGATTGGTCAGTTGCTCTTGCTGAGCAAAGCGTGCAACCGCGATCCAATCGAACCGTGCGCCGACATCGAAGCTGAACGCTGGGTGCGTGGGAAGGAGAAATCGAAGCAGCGGCTCTGCTGAGACTGCCCAGAGTGTTGCTTCCAGTTGATGGCGGCTTATGCCACGCACGAGGCTATCTCCCACGATGACATTGCCGATGAAATCATCGCGCGTAAGCGTTCCACCAAGCTGGGTGATGCCCATGCGGAGCTGCAGCGCAATTGGGACCGAGGCAAGACCATGGCCATCGTGCTCAACAATCCCGGCGATTCCAACCGTCGGGGTCCACTGCGTACCAAAACTCGAGCAGCAGCTTTGCACACCAGGGAAACTGCCGAACGATGCATCGTGGAGATTGACACCGCCACTTGCGGCTACACCGATGAGGAACTGGCCTTGGTCATTGGAAGCAGCTCGTGACGGGCAGAGAGCAAGCCACGCCCAGAGGAGAAGAGCTACAAGCCGAACTGCTTTCATCGCACAACCACCAGTGTTGCACGTGCAGCGTACCCATCAGCGGTGAGCACGACGGCGTAGATGCCTGTCTCCAGATCAGCGATCGAGATTGGAACGTCCTGCTTCCCTCTGTCAAGCCGGACAGGTGTTTGGTATCGTTCTTCCCCACGCGCGGAGTAAATCGCCAGTTCACCCTGGAGCTGGGATGATGATTCGATCGCAATGGTGATCGTAGTTCCGCTCGTCGGTGTTGGGACAATTGTCATGCGCAGCGATTGCTCTTCGATGGTGCGCCGATCGCCGCAGAATCCTTCCAGCTCCAGAATGCCGCGGGTGGTCGCAATTGCAACCGCTGTTCCCCAGTACGGTGCGTCGGCAAAATCGAGGTGGGACGTATCTTGCTCGCCGAGTGCGGCTGCTCCCTCCAGCACAGCGAGTGTATCCTCCCGGAAGAGAGCGAGCGCGCGTTCGATGGCAATCGTCGCAATGCGGCGATCATCGGTGCGCTCACGGCTGAGAAGCTTCGCTGTTCCACCAGGTGACCAAGCAGTGTCGGGCATCAGCAGGCGCGGGTGCATGGCAATGCGGAGCGTGCACGGTAGCCGGTCGCCGTAGTCGGCGTTGGCGGCAATGCGAGCGAGGATGGGGACGCGTGCTCGCCCATGAACGTCTGCGCGAACAGTGGGGATGCGAAGTTCGGCGCGCGCTTGGAATCGCACCAGCGGGATTCGCAGTATGCTCGAGCAGGGTTCGACCTGGAGCACCAGCTCTGCGCTGGAGGAATCGGGCTGGAGCCATTCAATCTCGACTGCTACGGAATCGTGCGGAGGGATTGCAAGGGGGAAATTCCCGATGACGCGAAATCCACCAGCAGGTTCAACGCGAGCACTGGTGATGGTAAGCGTGCTCCCTTCTCGGTTGCGGAGTCGGAGTGAGCGGAGAGGCTGCTGGGGAACAAATGGCAGCGGCTGCACGTGCGGCTCTACCGTGCTCCCAACGCTGCTCCCGCTGAGCGTAATCGTTGCGGTGTAATCGCGCCAGCCGTAGTTCACGTAGAGCGTACCGTTGGCTTGACCGCTCTGGGTTGGCGAAAACTCGATGGTGAGCACCAGCGCACTTTTGCCGCCGATGACCGTGTCGTGTGGCGGTGCGACCAGGCGAAACGGCGAGCGCAGCCCGTCGTAGATCGTCGCCCCACCAATCGGGAGTGGCGCAGGGTCTTCGTTGGTGAGCACGATGAATTGACCTCGCACTGGGTGGCCAACACACGCAGTTCCCACCACGATGGTGTCAGGAAAAGTGACGCTGCGCTCGAGGGCGCGACCGCGAAGCGGCAGTCGCAGCAGTTGATCGCAGTGGCGGATTACCAGCGCACCGCTGTAGTACCCCGCCCGTCCTGGGGCAAAGCGCAGTGTGACGTCACGGCATTCCCCAGGCTGGAGCGTATCAGGGCCGGGGAGGTCGAGCAGTTGGAACGTTGGTTCACCTTCCGCCCAGCGCTCGCTGAGCGGAATCGGTACGTCTCCTCGATTGCAGAGCCGAGCGCGGAATGTCGTATCAAGTCCGGCGTATGCATAGATCGGTGCGAAGTCGAGCGTGTCGGTTGCGAGGGCGAGTGCACCGATTCGAACTGGCGGGCTGAGGGCAGTTTCGGGAAAAAGGAATGACCGGAGAACCAGTTCCAGTGGTGGTGTTACCGATGACGAGGCCACCATGCGCTGGTCTGGCGAGAACGCGATGTCTGCCAGTGCGCCCTGGTGGGTCGAGACTTGGCCGGTGATCATGTCCACTGCCAAGTCCCATAGCGGCGATTGCGGCTGTCCACGGAAGCCGAAGACGAGGTACCGTCCGTTGCTGCTTGCTGTTACTGCAACGGGGGTTGAGGCTGCTTGCCGATTGCTGCGGATGAGCTGTGCAGTCGGGCGATCGAGGACGAACACGGGGGCACTTATCCCCTGCACCACCGATGGCTGCGAAACAGTGCAGCCGATTGCAAGTCGCTTGCCGTCGGGGAGCGCGCGCATGAGCGCAACTCGCGGCAGGAAGGGAAGGGAGTACTCACCCCTTGGAGTCCACTCGGGCGTTTGGTAGCGAATGATGCGACCGTCGAGCAGTGCGACGAGTGCTTCAGAGCCGGTGATTGTGAGCGCCGTTGCAGGGATTGGCAATGGAACAATGCGCGCAGAAGCGATCGTTGCATCGGAAATCTCCAGCAGCCGGAGAGCAGGAGAAATGCTGGCAATCACTGCGAGCGTAGAGTGTGCGGTATCGAGTGCGGCTTGCCCGATAGTTGTCGGGAAGATTTCTCCGTTCCAGAGTGGCGCTGGCGTGCCGATGCGGAAGAGTGCGGCATATCCACGGGCGGAGGCGTTGTACACAGCAATGGCGCGCGTGGAGTCCAGGTATGCAACCCACACTGGTTGCACTTGCCCAACGTCCGGCGGAAGCGCTCGCCAGGTGACTTGGCGGGATTCTACGTCCCACTCGACAAGTTCGCCATTGGCTGCATGGAGCGCAAGCAAGCGTTTGCCGTCGCTTCGGAATGTGATGCGCCCGACGGCCGCTGTGTTTTGGTCGTCGAGCTGATACGTGCGTGGTTGACTATCGAGTTGCCGCAGCCGAAAGCGCAAGCCGCGCGTTGGTGCGTTCGGGACGGTCCAGGTTGCGGTGCTATCTGCTGTGATTGTGATCGGCTCCCATGTTGTGCCACTATCGAGCGAGTAGTCAACGGCAACGCGTGCATCGAGTGCCATCCCGCTCCATCGAAGTGTTACGGACTGGCAAGGCGCGAGAAGTTCACCGCCGCTTGGCCAGCTAAAGCGGAGCTGCTGAGTGGCTGGAAGAGGAAATCGGTTGACGGAAATTGGGATTGCAAACGAGAGGGTGCTGTCGTAGTAGATCGTGATCGTACCGCTGTGGTAGGTTGTATCTGGCGGAGTGCAATGCAGCCGGACCAGGTAGAGGAGAGGCGAGTAGACCGTTGATGGTAGGGTCCGGGAGCCTCCAGCCCAACCGACCCACTCTACCTGTACAAACGGAATGCTCGAAACGATGGAGTCAACTCGGATGGGAAGTTCACGGGTACCATCGGTGCTCGAGCGTCCGGTAAAAAGCTGTAGGTAGAATCGCTCCGTCGTTTCGATACCTGGTGCAGCTCGGATTGAGAGTTCTTCCAGCGGCGTGTTCTGTTGCGTGACAATCCGAAGGACGGGAAGCCGCGGGAGGCGGACGCTATCACGTGCAAGCTGCTCACCGCGCCATGCGAAAATGTGCACGAAGTTCTCTGTGGCCAGCCGAGGATCTGCAAGCCAGGTAATGCGAGTTCTTCCGCGTGCTTGATCGAGCGTCTCGACTCGCTGGGGGCGGATGCTAAAGCGCGACGAAGCAAGAACGACCGAGCTCTCGCTGAGTGCAATGGGAACGCCATCGAGCCTGCTTTCAGCAATGATTGAAAGCCATGGATACTGTGTTGAGTCCACTGATGAAATAACGCGAAGCTGCAATTGTGCCAGGGCAGGGAGAACAGAAAACGCAAGGAGAAAAAACCACCGCATGCACGTACTCTTGAGCAAATGGACCATACAGAATACCGCGATAAGCACGGTATTGCGCAATAACACAAGGGATGCTGAAGACGTTTGCTCGGCGGTTGAATTGAAACGGTCTGCGCATGGTGATCCTGTGCAGGTGCGCTCCGTTGGTGGGAGTTGTTGTGAATGCACAATGCAGTAACCCGCGAACTTGACAGAAGAAATTTCCATGCAATGAGACTGCATCGTATATTTGCACTGTATCGGTAGCGACATGCAACATGCTCCATCAAGAGTGACAGCCTTTTTGCTGTGTACTCTTGGTTTATGCGGCATAGCATTTGCTGCTGAGGTGAAGGTGTTCTCTTTGATTTTCCCGGAGGTTGCGATGAAGGTGTGTGCCCTCGTGCTTGTGATGGCAGCAGGTGTGCTGCAGGCGCAGACGCTCGAGCGGAGCGTGGTCAGTAGCGGAGCGGTTCGCTCCACGAACGGTACGGTTGCAGTGCAGGGGACGATTGGTCAGCCGATCGTTGGCATTTCGGCTAGTACTTCGCACGCAGCGTTGCACGGGTTCTGGTATCGGCTTAGTTCGGGCGTGCTCAGCATCGAGCGTTCGGAGCCGTTTGTGGCGCGGGTAACGCCGCAGCCTGCTGCGGTGAGTGCGACGGTGGAGCTTGGGTGCAGCGGACAGGCGGAGGCAACGCTCTTGACGTTGCAGGGGCAGCGGTTGGCGGAGTTAGAGCTTGTCCCGAGCGCACGTGGGCAGGCAGCGGTGGTTGACTGTAGCGGGCTTGCAAGTGGTCTCTACCTGGTGCAGCTGCGGTGCCAGGGGCAGGAGATGTTCCTTCCGATGATGGTAGCAAAGTAATTTCCTTCTGTGTCACTCTTTCGGAGTTCCCATGCGTTGGTTTGCGTTTATTTTGGGATTGGTTGTTGCAGCAGTAGCGTCGGCGCAGGTGCCGCGGGTGCTGTCGTACCAGGGCATTCTGACCGATAGCCAGGGTCGGATTCTGCCGGATGGAGAATATCAGTTGACGATACGGCTCTACGACCGTGTGGATGCGACCGAGCCGATCTACGTGGAGGAGCAGCGTGTTGAGGCGGTGCGCGGTGTGGTCAATGTGCTCATTGGGACGGTCGAGCCGTTACCGTGGCGGCTGACGTTCGACCGTGTTTATTACGTTGGGATCAGCGTGAACGGTTCGGAGGAGCTTCGGCCGCGGACGATGTTGACGGCGGTGCCGTATGCGTTGCGCTCGGAGAGCGCGGCGGTGGCCGATGTGGCAAAGGGCTTGACGCCTGATGCCCTCAAAGGGGTCACTGTGCAGACCACTCCAAGCGGTCCAGCCGGCGGTGACTTGATGGGGACCTATCCGCGCCCCTACATTGGCAACAGCAAGGTGACTACACTCAAGATTGCCAGTTCTGCGGTGACGACCGACAAGTTAGCGCCTAGGGCCGTGACCGCGCCGAAACTCAACCAGATGGGAGCAGCTACTGGCGAATATCTTCGGTGGAATGGATCGCAGTGGGACCCTTCGCCGGTATCAACCGATGCATGGGCGTTGACGGGGAATGCTATTAGCGGTACGCATTTTTTGGGCACCACGAATGCGCAGCCACTGGTGATACGGACCAGCAATACCGAACGGCTGCGGATTACCAGCAGTGGGAACGTTGGGATTGGCACCACCAGCCCATCGAATCTTCTGCACATCGTGGGCTCGAGTGATCCTGTTCGAGTTCAGGGATTGAGTACCGATAACACGATCGATAATATCCTGGTTGTGGATGCCAATGGTGTGATGAAAATCCGCACCGCAACCAGTTTGTCTGGCTCGCTCGGCTGGAGCTTGACCGGGAATGGAAGCACAAATCCAGCAACTAATTTCCTTGGCACAACCGATGCAGTCGACCTAGTCGTTCGCACCAACAACACAGAACGGCTTCGCGTTTCCAGCAGTGGGTTTGTCGGGATTGGAACATCCTCGCCAAGTGCTACCCTTGATGTCAATGGCAGTGCACGGATGACCGGAAACCTCAGCGTCAACGGCGATGCAACGCTTGGGACATCGTCGAGCAATCAGCTTACAGTCAATGCACAAGTTGCGTCGGACCTGATTCCCACTACAACAAATACCTACGATCTTGGCATTACAAGCCTTCGTTGGCGGAATGGGTGGTTCGCAGGTACGGTAACAGCCGGCGGATTGACACTCGACGGCTTTACCTCGGGATCTGTCCTGTTCGTTGGCAGTGGTGGTGCCCTGAGCGAAAACAATGCGAACTTTTTCTGGGACAACACCAACACGCGGCTGGGGATTGGGACGAACGCACCGACGGCAAGGTTACACGTTGCAGGTACCGGCCGATTCGACGGGCAACTGACAGTAACTACGGGAGGGGCAGCAATCACGGGCAATAGCACGGTGACGGGGACACTGG
>NICF_comb_assmDRAFT_10000026_pt1 | contig 90845 bp, 84 predicted proteins | sample NewIslPassag4_SG_FD_11279 | JGI IMG/M metagenome (IMG submission 11279)
CCCCGGACACGATGATGTTCTTGCGTTGCTCGACACACAGCTTCAAAAAAGCGGCCATGTTCGCAGTGAGCGTCCCACAGTCGACCAGGCGCTGCATCGAGAAGCGCTGGCGCGAGAATTTGCGGATCGTCAGGATCGGTCCGACGAGGGACAAGGGCGGGATGATCGCGTTGATACGTGAGCCGTCCGGCAGTCGCCCGTCAACCATCGGTGAGCCCTCGTCGATGCGCCGGCCGAGCGGCGTGACGATACGCTCGATCACACGCATGAGAGATTCGGCATTGGTGAAGCGCGCCGGTACGCGTAGGAGTCGGCCCGCCCGTTCGATGTAGATTTGCTCCGGCCCGTTCACCATGATCTCGGAGACGGTATCGTCGGCGAGAAAGGGCTCGATCGGGCCGTAACCGACGATCTCTGCTGTCATGTCGCGCACAAAGGCATCGCGATCGATATGCGCAGGCAGCTCGATTTGCTCGGTCGCGATAATCGTCTCGAGCGCAGCGCGTGTCTCGCGACGCAGATCAACACCGTTGAGATCGTTCAAAGCCGTACGCCTGAACAAGTCCAGCTCGCGCAGCACGAGCTCTTGCACCTGGATCTTGAGCGGCTGCAACTCATCGACTGCAGCCGCGGGAGACTCGCTGCGAAGTGTGTCGCTGGTTGCACGATCGAGCGTGTCGGTGCGTTCGCTCGCGACCGCCTCCTCGCGCTGGGAAACGCCGACCGCGAGAATTGCGAGCTCGCATTCGCCGATAGAGAACTTGTCTCCACGCAGCACCGGAGCGCTGTTCGCGATCGCCACGCCGTTGCGTCGCACCGGCGATGCACCGCCGAGATCGAGGAGAAAGACGCCGTCGGGCTCGATACGTAAGCAAGCGTGCTTCTTGGCAACCGATTCATGGCGAAGTCGAATGTCCGCGGCGAGACTTCGCCCGATGATGTACACGCCGCGTGTACGCAGGATCTGCGTCAGCTGCCGACCGCACGGCATCGTCACACGTATCTCGATCATAGGATCAATCCAGGAGCTTCGGTTTGAGGGCTTCGGTCGAGCTGCGCCTCAGCTCATCGAACTTCTGAATGCCACGCCGCACTGCCTCGTCATCCTCACCCAGGATCTGCGGCGTCACGAGCACAACCAGCTCGGTTTCCCCGCGCCGAAACTGGCGCGACTTGAAGAACTCTCCGAGGATCGGCAAAGAACCCAAGCCCGGCATCTTCACGACAGTCTTGGCATCCTCAGAGTTGAACAAGCCGGCGACAATCATGGTCTCGCCGCTCTGCACGTTCATTTCCGTGTGGGTCTTGCGGGTCGCGAATCCGGGAAAGCCCAGAACTGAGATCGCCTTGTCCACGCTGCTGACTTCCACACCTACCTTGGTGCGGATAAGACCGTCGCTCGCGCGGGGCGCGACATTCAAGATGATGCCGAACTGCTTGAAGATGACGTTGAGCGCGCCGTCTTGATTCTGCACCGGGATCGGCACTTCGCCCCCAACAAGAAAATCCGCCTGACCTCCGCTGATACAGGTCAAGAGCGGCTCGGCAAGCAAGCGCGCATCGCCATTGTTCACCAAGAGGTTCACCACCGATTCGACGACCGTCGTCATCGCCAGATAACGATTCCCGGTGCCGAGCTCGAGCGGCAGGTCATCGAAACGTGTGAGCGAATCGGGCAGGATGCGAAAGTGCTCGTTGGTCACGAACTCATCGAGCATGCCGAATACCGGGCCTGCCGCCATATCCGCCCAGTCGATGCCGATGTCACGCAAAGCTGTCTTCTTCACCTCGATGAGCTTTGCTTTGATCAGGATCGTCGGTTCTGCCTGGAGCGGGGGAGGCGGCGGTGGCTGCTCGATAGGGGCGGCGAGCACGCGCACCTGATACGCGATCGTCGTGCCATCGCGCGCCCAGATGCGCAGGTCGGTCACACCGTCGCGCTTGCCGAGCAGCAGAATCTCGTGAGTGTCGTCGAAGACCTTCACGTCGACGATCGAGCCGTCACCTGCTGCCACTCGCTTCACGTCTGCATAACGCAGCAACAAGCTCTGGCCTGCTGGTACGGTGAGAACGCCCGTCGGTGCAGCAACGATGGGTGCTTCACGCGCGTACAACGCGCCGCTGAAGAGCATCAGAAGCAAACCACGCCACGCAAGCCTCGCGACACATAGCACGTGCCGCCGCAGGGCCCCGAACGTCAGCCATCCATGGCTCCAGCTCATGTGTTCAGACTCCGCCGAGAATGACCTCGATACGTCTTCTCGTGTTGACGCGAGGCGAAGACTCATCGAGCAGCAGGCTCCGCTTGGTGAGCCGCGGCAGCTCCAATGCTCGAGCATCACCCGGTCGTCGCAACGCGACCGTGAGCTTGCCCGACTCCTGAGCCAAAGTGATCTTTGCCGCATCCTGCGGCTTCACCGAGACGGTCACGGTCCGATACTGACGTTGGTTCTGCACTTCCGGGTGATGCTCGTTGGACAGCGTACGCATGCCGGTCGCAATGACCGGAACACCAGACAAGAGCGGCAATGTCATGGTCTCGTTGCCGCTGGTCGTCGTGAAGAACAGATCGATGCGATCGCCCGGCGCCAACATGCCCGAGATCGACGATTCCTCATCGACTGGAAAGGTCAAGGCGCGCATCCCCTCAGAGAGCTGCGCGGAAAAGCCTGCAGCGGCGTCTTGCGCCAGATGAGACATCAATATCGGCTCACCGCTGCGCAAAGATCTGGCGAGGAAGCGCCCCGCTATTTCGCCCCATCCTTCCGCACGAACTGCTTCGGCGTGCAGAAACGCGGCCGGAACATCGCGCAGGGCAACGTTCTGCGGTGACAGGAACGTGCCAGGCTGCAGGTCAGTGGCGGCGACGACCACCTTTACCGTCGCATACTCTGATTCGAGCTGCGCGCGCCGCTGGGCAAGCACATCCTCAATATATGCATGTGCAAAGTAGGCTGCTGCGGCGCCCGCGGCGATCGCCCCGCCTAGCATCAAGATCGTGACGATCCTTCCTTTCATCTGCGCCTCCATGCAGTCGAGCAAGCTCAGAACGGGATCATGAGACTCCAAGCATATTCGTCGTGGTGCTCCCTGATGAACGCCAACATGAGCACACCGCCTCTCCATATCACCAGTAGACCGACCAGCACCGCCAAGTATTCCGTGACGCTCCATCCTAGTTGCGGTCTCAACGATAGTGAGGCGCGCCTCCATCGCGGGATCATCGCATCCTCCACACGATGACTATGGCAGTGGAATCGCCGCGCTGACGGTGCGGCAGGAACGTGAGCTGAGCGTGCTCGACGTCCTTTTGTGCCTCGAGCAGATAGCCGCCATTGGTCCCTTGTGTGGGTCCGGCGTGAACGATCTGCCATCCCTCACGCTCCAAGAGCGCACGAAACGTAGTCGCCGCCGCGGGTGGCGCGCGCGGGCTGAGCAAAGCGATGTGCTCGGCACGAATGCCAGCATCTTCATATTGCTGGACATTCGCAATGTGCACCAACGGCGGTAGAGGGAATCTCGTGCCTATGTCGACGCGCGCGTTGGAAAGCTCTTCACTCACCGTGATCGTGCCTATGCTGCCCGCTGCGCTGGGGCGAGCTTGGATGGTGATGAAGCTTGTCCCGTTCCTGACCGCGAGGATCTGCCACTCGCCATTGCGAATGCGGTAGGTCTCGTGGGCCGTTCTCCCGCGTGCCCAGCGCTCGTAATGTCGCAGCACCTCTTCTGCACTCAGGCGTGATCGAAAGCTCCTGAGCGTCATGGGTAATCCGTTCACGCGCATCTGTGTTGCAACCCACTGTGCCTCGCTCAAGGGCGGCGGTTCCACATCGGGCAGCCGCGAGCCGCGGTGCGTCGTGACGTCGGCCCGTACCCAGGCCGACGCCAATACGAGTATCAAGCCCATCCACTTGCTCATGGCGCTCGATGCCGGCGGATGTAGGCGCGCGGCACATCGGCTGTGTACGGGCGAAGCTCGAGCTCACGTGCATACTGTCCCTCTCCGTATAGCGCGCGGCCTCGTCCCGCCGCCAAAGCGCCCAACACGCGAGCCGGCCGTTCCAAGGACTCGATGAGCTCGTTAGCCGTCGCGAAATCGACACGCCTACGTAACTCTTCCTCTGCTGCGGCCGCCCAGGTATCGCTCAGAATGGCGCCTCGCGCCTCGAACCTGAGCGGGGAAGGTGTGCTCATCTCTGCTTGCTCGTTTCCGAGGGAGCGCGAACGCGACGCTCGCTCGGCCAAGGCATTACGCGTCACGAGCTCGAAGCGCGTGTGAACGAAGCCACGTGGATTCAGATTGAGATTCCGCACGCGCAGCAAGGCGGATGTGGGTATCTCGCCGTGAGCGAGACGCGGAACGAGCAGGGAACCGACTTGTATCGAGCTTCCGCGCTCATCGCTCGTCTGCTCGATGCCGCCCGACTCGAGTAGACGGCGCCCACGATGATCCCGCCACAGCGGATTATTGGTGATTCCATGTGCATGCAACTCGTCGACGGCGAGCAGAGGTGCGCGCGGATCTCCCAGGATACGGTCGCGTATCTCGATCGTGATGTCTGCATCGTGCTTACGACGCTCGCCACTGCTCTGCCACACGGTACGCTCCCACACTGCATAACGGGCAGCATCGACCGCCTTATGCTTGATGTCGGCCAGCTTTCCGACCAAGGGCAGGCCGATGACGAATGGCAGGAGCGCGATGAGCGCGACGAGCGTTTCGGCAATCGCGCCGCCGAGCTGAGCTCGTTTGTTGCAAGGGCGGACGCCGCATCGGCACATCACAGGAAGATCGAGCCAGCCGTGCGGCCCAGAACGGATTGAACAGGTTTGCAAGCTCGTGCTCGCCACGGGCGAGCGCGGCAAAGCTGTCGCCCGCAGGTCGACGGAACTCGACTCGCGCAACGGCCAGCGCCGACAACAGCGGTAATGTCGAGCTCGTCATGCCGAGCAAGTCGGCGCTTGCGATCTCGTCCTGCGACTTGGTCGCAATTGCAACGAGGCTGAGCGCGCGGTCGCTCGGTGTTCCGGCTACGTTGTAATAGGAGGACACCCCTGCATAGCCCGAAGCGAACTCGCGCGCGCTTGCCTGGCCCTCGCGGGCGCCAATGCGACCCCAGCCACCCCATCCCACTAATCGTCGAGTGCGATACTGCAGTTGATCCCGTGCGCGCCAATCCGCTCCATTGGCGAGCTGGACGTGTTCCGTGACGCCGCGCTTGCGCAGACGAAACACAGGATTGCTCTCTTGCCACCCTCGCTCGCCTGAGATCCAGCGCATCATGCTAGGAGTGGCGCGCAGACTCTTCTCGATGAGCTCTCGGACGCTGTCGCGATCGTCGCTCACGGTATACCGCCGAACGAAGCTCGGCACACTGGCGAGCTGCTCGAGAAGTTGACTCTCCAACATGGCGCGAAGCTCGCCAGGCATTCGCGCGAGCGAGGCATGATCATTCAGTCGAATGCCCGGATCGTACGCGCTCGCCGTGGCCTGCATCAGCTCCCTGAGGTGATCGGCGGCGAGAGAAGCCTGAACCTCTGCCTGTGCTGCGCGAAAGCTCGCGTTCCACGCATCAATCGCAGGCACGACGACGCTGGCAGACTGCTCGGCGAGCTGACGCACATGCGCAGCGATTCGCTCAGCTGAGTCAATATACGGAGCGACAAAGGGAAGCCACTGGGTGACGCGATCGACGTCCTCGATCGAATCGTGCACATAACGCACCCAGCTGACGTAGGAGACGAAGTGGCCAACGGCCGCATGATTGGCGATCATCGCGCGATTCGTATAGGCAACGAAGTTCAGATGACGCGCGATCCATACGGCACCGCTGTAGGCTGCGGCATCGGCCGCGTTGACAAGCTGCGATCGTGCGATGATTCTCTGAGCGTTGTTGAACAGCAGCACGAGCACAGCGCTAGAGATCACGACGCCGAGAAGGGCGATTGGCAAGACTTGGCCGCTCTCGGCTTTGTAGCACGTACGCTGCGCGGCGGTGACCGCCATGCCCAATCCTCCCTGAGCGCGTCCAGATCCGAGCCTCCCTGCCAGGCGCACTGGGATCGGCGCATCAATTGCCGCCAGAAGCGTTGGTTTGCTGATTGTAAGTCGCTAGACTGTCGGCTTGCCGAGCGCGGTTCTGCGCCGTGGTCGCCGAGCTTTGGGCGTTGGGGATGTCTTGGCTGCCGGACTGACCAGCCATCTCCCTGCTCATCGCAGCCATTTGATTCTGCAAGACATCGCCAAACGCGGCGAACAAGCCGATTCCGGCGACTGCCACGAGTGCGGTGATGATGATGTACTCGCTCATGCCCTGACCGAGCTGCCGAAGCTTGGTGTAGGCGATACGTCGGCGCATGGAATCCTCCTAATTCTGTGGTCCTGTGGTGCGAGCCCAGCTCGCGGACAAGAACACGTTACGCGCGAATGCGTGCGTGGCGGATACGAATTACTGAGGCGAGCGCCGAGAAATGGGCATGGTGGGGCGAGGGCAGAAGAGCTGCTCGCAAAAATAACCCCTGACAGCTCGAGCTGTCAGGGGTGCGGAGCCAATGAGCCTGCACCTGATTCGCGGCGCGGGCGCGCACCGCGAATCAATGAAGACGGTGTTGCGCGTTGTTCGAATTCAAGACTCTGCGGTGCAAGCCGGTCGAGCTCCCAAGCTTACGATATGCCGAGTCGGGGCCGCGCATGGTACTCAATGAACGGCGTCCGTCAAGCGCTCACGCGGACACCCTCACGGGCCGGCCTTCTTGTAGCCGGCTGGCACCTCGAACTTCGCAGGATCCACTGCCGCCGCGCTCACCGATACGAGCTCGGAGCTCAATGTCATCATGGGCATGAGGCCGCCCGGCAAGGTTGGCGCTGGAGCGGCTGGCGCAGCGGGTTCCGGTTCCTTTTTCTTCTTGCCGAGCATCCCTCCGAGCGCTCCACCCAATGCACCCCCCAAGGCCCCGCCGATGCTCATCGGCGAATCTGCACTCTCGGTCTGCTGGGCCTGATGCATGCTGCTGCACTGGGGACCGCCGATGCCGAGAGCAAAGCCCGAGCGCACCGCGTGGCCGTCGATCTCGCGCATCTTCGCAGCCACTTCGCTCCAGATGCCCTGGTAGCGGCCGAACAGCGACTGAGCGCGCTCAGCGAATTGGCGGGAAGCGCTGGTGTCGAGGCCCATCTTCTCTGCGTACGCGGCGTAGTAAGCCTCTACCTCCTTGGCCGCTTCGAAACCTGGGGCAACCCACTGCTCGAGCACCAGACCGAAATCGCACACCTCGCCGGTCTTCCTGTTCTTGCACGACTGCGTCGCGATGATCGCAACACGTTCAGCCTCGTAGCCGGCGATCTGGTCCTTTGCGCCCGTGCGTTCGAGTGACACGGTAGGCTCCGACCATTCGCACTCGGATTCATCCACGCCGGAAGCCGCCTGCTGCGAAGCTTGATCTTGCTCCATCTTCTCCATTGCCTCGTGGAGCCGGGCGCGCTGCTCAGCAAACGTGGTTTCGCTGTACGTCTTGCGGCGATGGTCGAGCGTCAGCACCTTGTCTTGATCAAAGCGCACGATCTCCGTTGTGGTATCACCTGCGCCGCGTGCGAACGCTCTCATGAGCGCCGACTCGAAGCGTAGCTCGCTGTCCGTGCGCGCTTTGTCGCCTGCGATGTAAGTTACCGTCCGTCCGCTCATGTTCATGATGTTCGCCAGGCCAGCGCCGCCATTCACGCTGAGGCGTTCCTCGATGGTGACATCGCCCTGCGCCTGCGCACAGAGCATTGCGGCCATGACAGAGCCGAGGAGCGCGCACCCAGAAGGTCTTGTGAGCCTCGATACCATGGATCGTCCTCCGTAGTTATGGTGTTCTTCGATTGATGAAGCGCCAGGCGCGCCCCCGTGTGCATCCATGCTAGCAGCGCGACTGTGATGACGGGAGGAATCGATCCTTCGTTTGCTGCCGCAGAAGCCGCCGAAGGCGTGCTACGTGGCGTGCTGCGAAGCAACGCGCCTCCACTTCATAGCGGTTCCACCAGTAACCGCGGCGACACAGCTCCAATAGATAGCGCGGCACCGTCAGATATCCGGATTGCCATTGACGTAGCACATGAAAGTATTCGTGCAGGAGCAGCTCTGGATCGTTCCAGAAGCTGCTCGCGTCCGCGCTCAGGAAGATGCAATTGCGGCGTGTCGTTGCCCGCGCGCCTGCATGCCATCTCGCGTATGCCGAATGCTCGCAGACATGCACTTGGTCGATTGCGTCGCCGAAGATTTGTCGTAAGGCGGCGGCAACATGTTGCGGGATCTCGACCTGCCGTCCCCTCCATATTTCGAGCAGTCGCATTGCGGTCCGCACGTCACTTGCCGATGCAGAACGTCGCGAAGATACGCCCGAGCAGATCGTCGGGCGTGAACTCTCCGGTGATTTCTCCCAGGCATTGCTGCGCCTGCCGAAGCTCTTCAGCCATGAGCTCGCCTGCGCGGTGCTCGGTCAGCTGTCGGGCAGCCTCCTCCAGATGACGCCGCGCGCGAGCGAGCGCATCCAAGTGCCGGCGGCGCGCTGACAGCGTCCCTGCGCTCGGACCGTGATAGCCGACACATTCTTTGAGGTGTGTCCGCAGCAGATCCACGCCTTGGCCGGTTGTTGCGGATAGATAAACACGTGACGGTGACGATCGCTCGTAGCGTGGCTCGGCACCGACGAGATCGATCTTGTTCCAGACGAGTGTCACCGGAACGCCGGCGGGCAGTGCGCCAAGCTCCGCATTCAGTGAGTCGTCGTCCGGGGCCGTGCTCGTATCGATCACGTACAGGATGCGATCGGCTTCGTGCATGGCCTCGCGAGCGCGGCGAATGCCCTCCGCTTCGACGATGTCTGCCTGCTCACGTAGGCCTGCCGTATCGAGGACGTGCAGCGGCATGCCATCGATGTGTATGCGTTCACGCAGGATATCGCGCGTCGTGCCCGGAATATCGGTGACGATCGCAGCGTCATAACCCGCGAGCCGGTTGAGCAAGCTCGACTTGCCAGCGTTCGGCTTACCCGCGATGACGACCGTCATTCCTTCGCGCAGCAGCGCACCTTGCTTGGCGTTGGCGATGATCTGAGCGCTGAGCTCGAGGGTGCGCTCGAGGCGCTGCTTAAGCGCCTCGTCCGCCAAGAAGTCGATCTCTTCCTCCGGGAAATCGATGGCGGCTTCGACGTGCATGCGCGTTTCGATGACTGCCTCAGTCAGCGCGTGCACGGCTCGCGAGAATTCGCCTCGAAGGGAGCGCAACGCCGCCCGTGCAGCCTGCTCGGAACCGCTGTCGATCAGGTCGGCGATGGCCTCGGCTTGCGCAAGATCGATCTTGTCATTGAGAAAGGCGCGTTTGCTGAACTCGCCGGGCTCGGCCAGATGTGCGCCGAGCTCGATCACACGAGCGAGCAGCATGTCCATGACGACCGGCCCGCCATGACCATGCAGCTCGAGCACGTCCTCGCCCGTGAAGGAAGCGGGACCAGGAAAGTACAGCGCGAGCCCTGTGTCGATGGCACTGCCATCGCTGGCCCGGAAATCATGCAAGGACGCCGTGCGAGGTGCGGGCAACTCGCCGAGGATCGCTTCGGCAATGCGGCGCACGAGCGGACCCGAGACGCGCACGATGCCGATGCCGCCGCGGCCCGGCGGCGTGGCGATCGCAGCAATGGTGCGGCTCGAGCTGGGATCCGTCATGCCGCTAGTGTGCGTTCGGCATGCGCAGCGAGCCAAGCGCTGCGCCATGCCTTTGCGCTAACTCTTCTTCTGCTCGGCTTCGACGAGCTTGTTGATACGCCACTGCTGCGCGATCGAGAGCAAGGTATTCGTCAGCCAGTACAGCACGAGCCCGGAGGGGAACCAGGCCATCAATACTGCCATGACGATCGGCATGAACATGAAGATCTTCGCCTGGATCGGATCTGCGCTCGGCATCGGCTGCAGCTTGAACTGCGCGAACATCGCGGCAGCCATCAGGAGCGGCAGAATGAAGTACGGATCGCGCGAGGACAGGTCGTCGATCCAGCCGAGGAACGGCGCTTGCCGCATCTCGGCACTCTCAAGGAGCACCCAGTAGAACGCGAGGAAGAACGGGATCTGAATCAGGATCGGCAGACAGCCAGCCAGAGGATTGATCTTCTCGCGCTTGTACAGCTCCATCATCTGACGGCCAAGCTGCTCGCGATCGTCCTTATAGCGCTCCTGGATCGCTTTGATACGCGGCGCAAGATTGCGCATCTTCGCCATCGAGCGTCCGCTCGCCGCCGTCAGCTTATAAAAAGCGAGCTTGATCAGGAACGTGACGATCACGATCGACCAGCCCCAGTTGCCGACGACTCCGTAGACCTTCTGCAGCAGCCAGAACAACGGCTGGGCAATGATTGTGAGCTTGCCGTAATCGGCCACCAGCTCGAGCTCGGGACCGGTCGCTGCGAGCTGATCCTGCAGCTTCGGGCCGACGAACAACCGCTCTTCGAACGTTGCAGTGCCGCCCGCCGGCACGACGCGGGCGGGGCTTACATACGACAGCGTGAAATCGTTGTCGCGATTGACCCTGAGCGTGTAGTCGTACGCAGCGTCTGTCGGCGGCACCGCCGCAGCCACGAAATGATGCTGAAGCGCAGCGATCCAGCCGCCGGTGATCGTGCCCTTGTACTGGCGGTCCTCCTCATCTTCGATATCGAGCCGTCTATATGCCTTGCCGTCGTAAATCGCCGGCCCACGATAGGCATAAGTTTCGACCCTAAAATATGAACGCTCGACTGGCTCGTAGTGGCGTACGAGCTGCACATACGAGGCTGCTTTGAGATCGGTGTCCGTCGCGTTCTCGACCTCATACTTCAGATCCACGCGGTAGCTGCCGCGCCGGAACGTATAAGTCTTTGTCACCGTCACGCCTTGACCGTCGGTCCACTTGAGCGGCACGACCAGCTCATCGGCACCCTCGGCAAGGCTGTATTCGGTGGCATCTGCTTCGAAGATGGCCTGATGCGTCGGCTCGCTAGCGCGACCCAAGGCGCGCAGACCGGAGCGCGCAACGAAGATACCGGGTGGCTGAGAATCGAAGAGCCGTACCGGCACATCGGGCTGTTTGCGGTCGCGCGGATACCGCGGCAGGTCGGCCCGCACGAGCTCACCACCGCGCGTGCTGATATCCAAGGACAACACGTCGGTGGTGACGCGGATGATGTCGGCCTGTGCAGCGGCTTGGGTACGCTGCTCGAGCTGGGTCGTCGGGGCTGGAACCTCCCCCACGGCGCTCGGCACCTCTGGCAGCTCGGCATTCTCGTCGACGGGCTCCCCGAGCGTGCTCGCTGCAGGCTCTGGCCGCGGGGCGTAGTCCGTCTGCCACGCCATGTAGTTGAGCCACAGCACGAGGGCGAGCGCGGCCCAGACAAAGACGCGTTGGTTATCCATGCGCAGAATTCAGCTCGGAATGCGAAGGAACAGGATCGTAGCCGCCGGGATTCCACGGATGGCAACGTAGGATGCGGCGCGCCGCCAAGTAGAGTCCGCGCAGCACGCCATGGGTCTCGATGGCTTGCTCCGCGTAGCAGGAGCAGCTCGGATAGAAACGGCACGTCGGCCCGATCAGCGGACTCAGGATCAAGCGATAACCGCGGATGGCAATCTTCAGGACGCTGCGCATTTCTTGATCACTGTGTGCCAGTGTTTCTCGAGGCTCTTTGCGATGGCGGCGTTCTCAGCAGCACGCACGCCGGCACGCGCATTGACCACGATATCGACCGGCGGAAGCAAGTGCTGATGCTGCCGGAAGGATTCCCGTATCAACCGTTTCAAGCGATTGCGGCGCACTGAATTGCCCGCAGCACGCGTCGAGATCGCCAACCCGAGCCGCGCGTGCGGCCCATCGTTGGCACGCACGAGAACGGTGAAGAGATTGTCGGTGAAACGGCGCGCGTCACGATAGACGCGATCGAATTCGGATCGTTTCCGAAGACGCTGTGCCCGTTTGAACGGTCGTGCGGGAGGCTGCAAGCCGGAAGGACGCTGACACAGACGAGCCGTGCTCGGACTTAGACGGTCAGACGCTTGCGCCCCTTGGCGCGGCGGCGCGCAAGGATTCGCCGGCCTGCCTTGGTCGCCATACGAGCGCGAAACCCATGGGTACGTTTGCGGTGCAGATTGCTCGGTTGGTAGGTGCGCTTCATGCTGACACTCGCCGCGAAATTTGCGCTAAAACAAGCAATTGATGGGCCCAAAAAGAAGGCCGGCAAGCCTACGCAGCAGGCTGGACGGTGTCAAGCGTGCGGGGTTTACCCTAGCCGGAAACGCGCGCTGGTACCCCTGTGGATAACCCGATCGAGGTCGGTATAGACTCGTTGCTCTCTCGCGTCGCCGCGCAGAACACGCTCACTCACCGGCTTCGATTTCTAGGGGACGATCACCGTGCAGGGTTCGTTATGGCGTCACTGTCTCGCTCAACTGGAGGCGGAACTGCCGGAGCAACAGTTCAACACGTGGATTCGGCCTCTCCAAGCTGTGGAGGATGGACGCACGCTGCGGCTGCTCGCTCCGAACCGCTTCGTGGTTGACTGGATCAACGAGAATGTCGCCGCCCGGATCAACGAGCTCGTTGACTCCGTCGGGGCGGACTCGGCGCCTGCAGTCGTGCTGGAAGTCGGCTCGCGCACCACGGCACTGCAACCGGCATCTGCGAGCTCGGACCGCTCGCCCGTCAAGGAAGCGCCGGTGGTTGTGGGCAGCCGTTTGAACCCGGATTTCACATTCGAGAACTTCGTCGAGGGCAAGAGCAATCAGCTCGCGCGCGCTGCTGCGCTGCAGGTGGCTGAGAACCCCGGACGCGCATACAACCCGCTGTTCATCTACGGAGGCGTGGGGCTCGGCAAGACGCATCTCATGCACGCGGTCGGCAACGTCATTCGCAGTCGCAATGATCGAGCTCGAGTCGCCTACGTGCACTCGGAACGGTTCGTGGGCGACATGGTGAAGGCCCTCCAGCACAACACGATCAATGAGTTCAAGACTGCGTACCGGTCACTGGACGCGCTGCTCATCGACGACATTCAGTTTTTCGCTGGCAAGGACCGGTCCCAGGAAGAGTTCTTTCACACGTTCAACGCGCTCTTCGAGGGACAACAGCAAATCATCCTGACGTGTGATCGCTACCCGAAAGAGGTCGATGGGCTGGAGGAGCGGCTCAAGTCCCGGTTCGGGTGGGGTCTGACGGTGGCAATTGAGCCGCCGGAGCTCGAAACGTGCGTCGCGATCCTGATGAGTAAGGCAGCGGCGTATCGGGTGGAGCTACCTGAGGAGGTGGCCTTCTTCATCGCAAAGCGGATCCGCTCCAATGTTCGCGAGCTGGAGGGAGCGTTGCGTCGTGTGATCGCGAACTCGCAGTTCACGGGGCGACCCATTACCATGGAGTTCACGAAAGAGGCGCTTCGCGATCTGCTCGCGCTCCAGGATCGACTGGTCACAATCGACAACATCCAAAAGACTGTGGCCGAGTACTACAAGATCCGTGTAGCCGACTTATTGTCCAAGCGTCGCAGTCGTTCGATCGCGCGCCCGCGCCAAATCGCGATGGCACTTGCCAAGGAGCTCACGAACCATAGCCTGCCGGAAATCGGCGATGCGTTCGGCGGTCGCGATCACACGACCGTGCTGCATGCGTGTCGTGTGATCAAGGAGCTGCGCGAGTCGAACACGAGGACGGCCGAGGACTATTCGAACCTGTTGAGAACCTTGACCGGGTGATGTGGATAACGTGTGGAACGGATCTGCACGAAAGTTATCCACATTCAGTCGACAGATTCATTACAGGATCTAGGCTCGAGATTCCGACCCTTTGTCCAAAACGTAAGTGTGTGATTCTGAGAGGAATTTTGCGCCTATCCACAGGATGAGCCGATCATTGTAATTACCACAGACACTTAAGTTTCTTTCAATCATTAATAGATTTGCCGGGTGGATAAGCGATGAAGTTCAGCTGCGAGCGGGAATCGATCTTGGGTCTGCTGCAGTCAGTGATCGGTGTCGTCGAGCGACGGCAGACCATGCCCGTGTTAGCCAACGTGCTGGTCGTGGTAAAGGATGATCAGCTCTCGCTCACAGCGACCGACCTGGAAGTCGAGCTAGTCGCGAAGGGGACCGTCACGGTACAACAGCCTGGAGAGATCACCGTCCCTGGTCGCAAGCTCTTGGACATCGTGCGAGCTTTGCCGGAAGGTGCCCAGCTCACCGTGACTGTTGAAGGCGAACGAGCCATCGTGCGCTCCGGCAAGAGCCGCTTCACGCTTTCCACGCTCCCGGCAGCGGAATTCCCGACCATCGAGGACATCCGAGCGCAGCAAACCTTGACGATCTCGCAGGCGGCGCTGAAGCGGCTGTTGGACAAAACGCACTTCTCGATGGCCCAACAAGATGTGCGTTACTACCTCAATGGGATGCTGCTGGAGTCGAACGGAAAGACGCTCCGGACCGTGGCGACAGACGGACACCGCTTGGCGTATTGCGAAGCGCCAATGGACACACCGGCAGCCGAGCTGCAGCAAGTCATCGTGCCGCGAAAAGGTGTCCTTGAGCTGCAGCGTCTCCTCTCAGGAGACGGGTCTGTCGAGCTGATGATCGGCACGAACCATATTCGTGTGCAGATCGGTCACATTCGCTTCACATCAAAGCTGATCGATGGTCGTTTCCCGGAATACGGACGCGTGATTCCCACGAACCCGCCGCGCGTTGTTACTGCTGACAAGGACGTGCTGCGAGCAGCGCTTCAGCGAGCAGCGATTCTGTCGAACGAGAAGTACCGAGGTATTCGATTGTCCTTGAAGCCCGGCGTTCTGACCGTCCAGGCGCACAATCCGGAGCAAGAGGAGGCGGAGGAGGAAGTCGACGTCACGTTCACCGGCGAGGATATGGAGATCGGGTTCAACGTGAACTACCTGTTGGAAGCGCTCGCCGTGATCGACGGGCAAGAAGTGCAGCTGGGGCTCACAGACGCCAACAACAGCTGCCTCATCACCGCGCCTTCCATGCCTCATGCGAAGTATGTGGTGATGCCCATGAGACTTTGACGGGCTCAGCCCGGGTCGCGCCGGGCATGACTCGTAGTGCTCAACAGTCTGTCTATTCACAATTTCCGGTGCATCGAGTCCGCCGTCCTGGAGCTCGATGCTCGCGGAACCGGAATCGTCGGCCGCAACGGGGCGGGCAAGACGAGCCTGCTCGAAGCCATCTATTTCCTTGCCCACGGGCGGTCGTTCCGAACGGCACAGCGCGTCAGGCTCATCGGTCCCAGAGCAGATCTCGTCCGGGTCGTCGGCTCCCTTGAACTCAACGGGAAGTCCGTGACGGCCGGTGTGGAGTACAGCGAGGGCCGCACATTGGCTCGCTTAGGAGGGGAGAGCGTTTCCAGTATCTCGGCGATCGCAGAGGTACTCCCGGTCCAAGTGATCGATCCTGGTGTGCACCGTCTGATCGAGGAAGGTCCAGCTAGACGACGCCAGCTCTTGGATTGGGGAGTGTTCCACGTGGAACATCGGTTTCTCGACGCATGGCGCCGGTACCAACGTGCCTTGAAGCAGAGAAACGCGGCGTTGAAGGTGGATCCGGGCCAAGCTCTGGTGTGGGATGCAGAGCTCGACGCATCCTCGATGGAGATTGAGAGCTACCGCCTGGCGTATTTCACCGAGCTTGCGCCTGAATTCGGGCGCCTTGCCACCGAGTTGCTGGGTACACCTTGCGCCCTTTCATACGAACGCGGCTGGCCACAAGGGCTGACACTCAAGGAGGCGCTCGTGCGGTCATGGGCTACGGACCAGCGCGTGAAAGCAACGACCGTTGGACCCCATCGAGCCGACGTCGTCTTTCACGTGAACGGTGAGCTTGCCCGCGACCGGATCTCACGGGGGCAGCAGAAGGTGGTCGCCTCTGCGTTCGTGCTCGCCCAATTAATGGTTGCCATCCCTCGTCTGCCGCATCGACCCTGCCTTCTGCTCGACGATCCGGCTGCCGAGCTCGATGTGGATAGTTTGGGGAAAATTCTACGAATGATCGCTGATATCCCCGCGCAGCTGGTCGTCGCGTCGTTGGATTCCGCCGGCCTACGAGGGATCGAAATAGGAAGAACGTTTCACGTGGAACAAGGGAGATTCGCAAGAATGGTATAATTTCATACCTTCTTGCCCAGGCCTCCCCATGACTGATTCAGAGATCTACGATTCCAGCAAAATCAAGGTTTTGAAGGGCCTCGATGCGGTACGCAAACGGCCTGGTATGTACATCGGTGACACCGACGACGGGACGGGTCTGCACCACATGGTGTTCGAGGTCGTCGATAACTCAATCGACGAAGCGCTCGCCGGTTACTGTTCCAACATCACCGTCACGATTCATGCGGACCAGTCGGTTACCGTAGCTGACGACGGCCGTGGAATTCCTGTGGATATCCACCCGGAGGAGGGCCGTTCCGCCGCCGAGGTGATCATGACCGTCCTGCATGCCGGCGGGAAGTTCGATGATTCGTCCTACAAGGTCTCGGGCGGTCTCCATGGCGTCGGTGTGTCGGTCGTCAACGCGCTTTCGGAATATCTCCACCTGACGATTCACCGAGGCGGCCGGCGCTACGAGCAGGAGTATCGGATGGGCGAGCCGCAGGCGCCTCTTGCCGACGTGGGCCCGACCGACAAGCGCGGCACGATCATCCGCTTCAAGCCGAGCACGCAGGTCTTCTCCAACGTCGATTTCGACTACAACCTGATCGCCAAGCGGGTGCGTGAGCTCTCGTTCCTCAACTCGGGGGTCCGCATCGAGCTGATCGACGAGCGGGAAGACAAACACGAGGTATTTCAATACGAGGGCGGGATCCGGGAGTTCGTGCGGTTTCTCAACCGCAACCACACGCCGATCCACAACACCATCATCCACTTCAGAACTCAGGAAGGTCCCATCATCGTCGAGCTCGGATTGCAGTGGAATGACTCCTATCAGGAGAACATGTACTGCTACACGAACAACATCCCGCAGAAGGATGGTGGTACCCATCTCGCCGGTTTCCGCAGCGCGCTGACCAGGACCATCAACAACTACATCGAGCGCGAATTTCCGAACAAGGACAAGGTCCCGACGACTGGTGACGACGCCCGCGAGGGCCTCACTGCGATTCTGTCCGTCAAGATGCCCGACCCAAAGTTTTCTTCACAGACGAAGGACAAGCTCGTGTCCTCGGAGATCAAGGGCATCGTCGAGTCCGCAGTGAGCACCAAGCTGGAGGAGTTTCTGCTCGAGCATCCGCAACAGGCGAAGGCCATCGCGACGAAGGTCATCGAGGCGGCCCGAGCGCGCGAGGCGGCACGCAGAGCGCGGGAAATGACGCGTCGTAAAGGGGCACTCGATGTTGCCGGCCTACCGGGCAAGCTCGCGGACTGTCAGGAGAAGGATCCAGCACTCTCAGAGATGTTCTTGGTGGAGGGCGATTCAGCAGGGGGCTCGGCAAAGCAGGCTCGCGATCGGCGGACCCAGGCGATCCTGCCGCTCAAAGGCAAGATCCTGAACGTGGAGAAGGCACGCTTCGACAAGATGTTGTCTTCGGCCGAGGTTGGCACGCTCATCACCGCGCTCGGCACCGGCATCGGGCCGGACGACTTCGATATCTCGAAGCTGCGCTACCACCGCATCATTGTGATGACGGACGCCGACGTGGACGGCTCCCATATCCGCACCTTGCTGCTCACGTTCTTTTATCGCCAGATGCCGGAGCTGATCGAGCGCGGCCACGTCTATATCGCTCAGCCACCGCTGTACAAGGTGAAGAAGGGTAAGAACGAGTACTACGTCAAGGATGATGCGGAGCTCAACGCGCTGCTCTTGAAGCAGGCGCTGGAGGATGCCGAGCTGCATCATGACCCCAACCAACCTCCAATGAGCGGCTCAGCGCTTGAGACGCTCGCACGGAGCTGGATGGAAGTTTCAGCGATCATCCGCCGCTCGGCGCGCCGGTACGACCAGCGCGTGCTCGAGCAGATGCTGTACCTGCCGGAAGTGACACTGGCCAACCACGACGACTTTGCGTGGATGACAGAGTGGGGCGCATCGCTCGAGAGGCAGCTCAACGCGCAGAACGACGCCGTTCGCCGCTATCGAGTGCGAGTCGTGGAAGGGACAGACGGCGCCCCGCCGCGACTCCTCGTTTCGAAAACGGAGCACGGCATCACGACGGAAAAATACTTTCACCGCGAGTTCTTCGAATCGCCGGAGTATCGGCGTATTGCGGAGCTCGGGAAGGCGCTTGGCGGGCTGCTGCAGCCCCGCGCCTACGTGGTGAAAGGGAAGGAGAGACAGGACGTCTCGAGCTTCAAGCAAGCGGTCGATTGGTTGCTCGAGCAGGCGCGCAAAGGCCAGGTTATCCAGCGCTACAAAGGATTGGGCGAGATGAATCCGGAGCAGCTGTGGGAGACCACGATCAATCCAGCCACTCGCCGACTGGTTCAGGTGCGAATCGAAGACGCGCTGGCCGCCAATGACATCTTCGCCACGTTGATGGGCGATCAAGTGGAGCCACGGCGCGAATTCATCGAGAAGAATGCGCTGTTGGTGGCCAACCTAGACATATAGAAAAATTTAAGTGTCGGGCATGGAAGCCCCACGGCCAGCTCCTACCGTCGAGTTTTCCTGAACCCGGGCAGAGCGGCCCTGGGTGCGCGGCAGGCTTGCGACTTGTGTCTCGATCCAGTTGCGCACCTCTTCGTTGATCTCTCGCGGGTCACGGCCAGCCGCCTCAATAGGTGGCCCGATGCGCAGCGTGATCCTGCCTGGTCGTTTGAGCCACCCACGCCTCGGCCAGAATTCGCCCGCATTGTGCGCCACGGGCACGACTTTGCATCCAGCCCGGGAAGCAAGCAATGCACCGCTGATGCCGTACCTGCGCACCTCTCCCGGCGCAACCCGCGTTCCTTCCGGGAAGATGAGAATCCACAAGCCCTCCCGGAGTCGTTGCTGACCCTGCTCAACCACCTGGTTCACTGCTGCCGCACCGGCCTTGCGGTTGATCGCGATCGGTTTCAGGAAGCGCATGGCCCAGCCGACCATCGGGATCCACATCAGCTCCCGTTTCAGCACCCATGCCTGGGGCGGGAAGATGCTCGCCTGCGCAATTGTTTCCCACGCGGACGAATGCTTCCACATCGATACGTGCGCACCGTCCGGCAGGTTCTCGAGCCCTTCGACCGTGTAAGTCAGCCCGCAGAGCTTCTCCAGCATCCACAACTGATTCCGCGACCATGATCGCGCGATGCGGTACAGCCGCTCGAACGGCATCCAGCACACCAGGAGCACCACGATCGCGTATACGAACGTGCTAGCGAAGAGGTATGTCGTGAAGAGAATCGAGCGAACGAGCTGCACGAGCGCTACCCTGGTAGTCGCGAAAGATCCGCACTCCGCATGAACAAGTCGCGAATCGACTTCAGCAATCCCAATCTGTTGCTACGCAGCTGCGGATCGTCTGCCATTACCATCACGCTATCGAAGAACTGATCGACGTCCTCCTTCAGTGCTGCCAGGGCGGCGAGCGCGCGCTCGTACTCGCGCCGTTCGTACGCAGGTGTTACCTGTTGCTCTAGCAACAGGAGCCGCTCGAACAACCGTTTCTCGGCGGGTTCGACGAGCTGCTCTGCCACGGGCGGGCGCATCTCCTCGCCGCCGGCCTTCTTGAGAATGTTGGCGATGCGCTTGTTGGCCGCCGCGAGCGCGGCGCCCTCCGGCAGCGACAGGAAGCTCTTCAACGCAGCGAGGCGCGCCTCGATGTCCAGGATCGATCCCGTATCCGTTGCGAGCACTGCCTCGAACATCTCCGTCGTGATCGCGGGGTCGCGCTCCAAGACGATACCGCGCAGACGCTCGGCGAAGTACTCCCAGATCTCACTCACCAGAGCTGGCGGCGCCTCGACCGGTTGCATGGTCACCGCGCGCTCGATCAGCTCACGCAGGTCGAGCTCCAACCGCGCTTCGAGAATGATGCGCAGCACGCCGAGCGCGCTGCGCCGCAGGCCATACGGATCCCGCGTGCCGCTCGGCTTCTGACCGATGGCAAAGATCCCGGCGATCAAGTCGAGCTTGTCCGCCAACGCAATCGCCCGGCCCGTGGCCGTCGTCGGCAGCCGATCACCCGAGAAGCGCGGCAGGTATTGCTCCTCGATCGCCATGCATACCTCGTCGGGTTCGCCATCATGCTGCGCGTAGTACTTGCCCATCGTGCCCTGAAGCTCGGGGAACTCCCCGACCATGCTGGTCAACAAGTCGCACTTGCACAGCTCGGCAGCCCTGCGCACGAAAGCCGAGTCGGCGCCGATCTGGGCGCCAATGTGTGCTGCCAGCTGTCCGATGCGCTCGCTGCGATCGAACAGCGAGCCGAGGCGCGTCTGGAATGTCACCGCGCGCAGTCCCTCGCGACGCGTCTCCAGTCTCTGCTCTCGGTCCGTCGTCCAGAAGAACGCGGCATCGGCTAGCCGCGAGCGCACGACCCGCTCGTTGCCATCTCGGACCTTGTCAGGATCGCGACTTCGAATGTTGGCCACGGTGATGAATGTGTTCATCAGGCGCCCGCTGGCATCCCGCACAGGGAAATAGCGCTGATGATCCTGCATCGTCGCGATCGGCACTTCCGGAGGCAGCTGCAGGTATTGCTCATCGAAGCGTCCGGCGATCGGCTCGGGCCATTCGACGAGTGCCGTCACTTCGTCCAGCAAACCCGGATCGATGACCGCCTCGCCGCCAAGCCGACGGGCGAGCTCGGTTACGCCTTCTCGAATGCGGGTTCGTCGCTCTTCCACGTCCGCCACCACGAATCCTTTTTCCAGCAATGTCGAGCGGTACGCAGAAGGCGAGCGCAGTGCAAGCTTTCTCGGGGCATGAAACCGATGCCCGTGTGTGAACTTACCGGCACGAATGCCCAAGATCTCTGCCTCGATCACCGCCGAGCCGAACATCATCACGACCCAGTGCACGGGCCGAACGAACTCTTCATCGCCGCTACCCCACCGCATGCGACGCGCGATCGGTAATGTGCGCAGCGAGCTGCGCACGATATCGGGCAACAACGAGACAGTGTCGGCCCCGGGTTTGCGACCGACGAACTGCAGCACTTTGCCCTTGGGACCGTCGACCTGCTGCAGCGCTTCTACGGTGGTGCCACATGCTGCTGCGAACCCAAGAGCAGCCTTGGTGGGCTGTCCGTTGGCGTCGAACGCCTGCGCTACGGCTGGTCCCAACCGCCGGATCTCCTGGTCCGGCTGGCGATCGGCCACGCCTTTCACATACACGGCCATACGCCGAGGCGTGGCAAACCAATGCACCTCACCGTGCGCGATCGCGGCGGCGCTCAGCTCGCGTCGAATACCTTCGGCAAGAGCCTCGGTCAGCGTGAACAGCGATTTCGGCGGAAGCTCTTCCGTACCGATCTCAACCAGGAAGTCGCGCTTTGCCATGAGTGATCGAGGTAAGCGTAAGAGGGAGTGTTCGTGAGCGCTTATTGGCTGGGCATCGCCTGCTGACGCGCCGCTTGCAACATCGGAAAGCCGAGCGCTTCGCGCGTCTTGAAATAGGTCTGCGCCACTTCCTTGGCGAGCGCTCGTACTCTCAGGATGTAGCGTTGACGCTCCGTGACCGAGATTGCCTTGCGCGCATCGAGCAGGTTGAACGTGTGAGAGGTCTTCAACATCTGCTCGTACGCCGGCAGGGCAAGCCCCTCCTGCAGCAAGGCCTGGCACGCGCGTTCGTGCTCATCGAAGTGTCGAAACAGCAGAGCGGTGTCAGCCAGCTCGAAGTTGTACTTCGATTGCTCCACCTCGTTCTGATGATAGACGTCGCCGTACGTGACCGGCCCCGTAGGGCCCTCCGCCCACAGAATGTCGAAGACGCTGTCGACACCTTGTAGGTACATCGCGAGGCGCTCCAGGCCGTAAGTGATCTCGCCCATGATCGGGCGGCAATCCAGCCCTCCTACTTGCTGGAAGTAGGTGAACTGCGTGATCTCCATCCCGTTGAGCCAGACCTCCCATCCGAGGCCCCACGCACCAAGAGTGGGCGACTCCCAGTTGTCCTCGACGAAACGGATGTCATGCGTGAGCGGATCGAACCCCAGGTGCGCCAACGAACCTAAATACTGCTCAATGATGTCCGGCGGAGAAGGCTTCAGGACGACCTGGAACTGATAGTAGTGCTGGAGCCGAAACGGATTTTCTCCATAGCGCCCGTCGGTTGGGCGCCGCGACGGTTGCACATAAGCGGCGTTCCACGGCTCCGGACCTACCGCGCGAAGCAAGGTGGCCGTGTGAAAGGTGCCTGCGCCCATCTCCATGTCGTACGGCTGCAGGATGACACAGCCCTGCCGTGCCCAGTACGTCTGCAGAGCGAAGATCAGGTCCTGGAATGTTCGCGGCGGTTCGGCCGTTTTTCGCGCACGCATGCGATTTTTTCGAGACAGGAAACAGTTTCGGAGCAGAAACTAAAAGCAGAAGCGCGCGAGTATAGCGTGCCGCACTGGAGCTGACCGATTTCGAAGCCCAGCCGGGGCTTAGCACACGGGCCGTTGCCTCCTATTAGCGCACGAAGCGTCAGCCAAGGCTCGTGTAAGCACCAAGCAGCCCCATATGAGTGCAGGCGGCTCGAGCAGCGCACTATAATGGTGCGGCATCTTGCCCTATCTTGCAGCTTAGGCCGCGAAATTCTGCGGTTTGCGCCGTTACAGTGCGATGGCATGCTTCGTGCACTCAGCGAGCCGGACAAATTAACCTCTGGCTCGCAGCGGCGAGCGGGCCGAGGTCACCATTCGCCGCCTACCGGAGGAGACCTCATGACGACGCCCGCTGAAGTTCTCAGCATGATCAAGGAAAAGGAAGTCCGATTCGTAGACCTTCGCTTCACAGACACGCGCGGCAAAGAACAGCACGTGAGCCTGCCCGCGCACACCATCGACGAGTCCTTCTTCGAGGAAGGAAAGATGTTCGATGGCTCATCCATCGCAGGCTGGAAAGGCATCAACGAGTCGGACATGGTCCTCATGCCCGACCCTGAGACCGCGGTGATCGATCCGTTCTTCGAAGAGACGACGATGCTCCTGCGCTGCGATGTGCTCGAGCCGTCGACGATGCAAGGCTACGACCGCGATCCGCGCTCGATCGCAAAGCGCGCAGAGGCCTACCTCAAATCCACCGGAATCGGAGATACAGCGCTTTTTGGTCCCGAGAACGAGTTCTTCATCTTCGACAACGTGCGGTACGGCACGACCATGGCTGGCTCGTTCTTCGAGATCGATTCGATCGAGGCGGCGTGGAGCTCGAGCAAGCAATACGAGAACGGCAACAAGGCCCACCGTCCCGCCGTCAAGGGTGGCTACTTTCCGGTGCCCCCCGTCGACTCTTTCCAAGACGTGCGCTCAGCGATGTGCCTTGCCCTCGAAGAGCTCGGGCTGAAGGTGGAGGTGCACCATCACGAGGTCGCGACCGCAGGTCAGTGCGAGATTGGCGTGCGCGCGAACACGCTCGTACGCAAGGCCGACGAGGTGCAGCTGCTCAAGTACGCCGTCCACAATGTTGCTCATGCCTACGGTAAGACGGCCACTTTCATGCCGAAGCCGATCGTCGGCGACAACGGCAACGGCATGCACGTTCACCAATCGATCTCCAAGGACGGCAAGCCGCTGTTCGCGGGCGACAGGTACGCAGGGCTGTCCGATCTCGCGCTTTACTACATTGGCGGCATCATCAAGCACGCCAGAGCGCTCAATGCCTTCACGAATGCGAGCACGAACAGCTACAAGCGCCTCGTGCCCGGCTTCGAAGCGCCTGTGATGCTGGCCTACTCAGCGCGTAATCGCTCGGCCTCGATCCGCATTCCGTGGACGGCGAACCCGAAGGCCCGTCGCATCGAGGTGCGCTTCCCGGACTCGACGGCCAATCCGTACCTTGCATTTGCCGCCATGCTGATGGCGGGGCTGGACGGCATCCAGAACAAGATCCATCCCGGCGAGCCGGCGGACAAGGATCTGTACGACCTGCCGCCCGAAGAAGCGAAGAGCATTCCGGAGGTGTGCTACTCGCTCGAGCAGGCGCTGCAGGCACTGGATGCGGACCGTGCCTTCCTGAAGGCGGGCGGTGTCTTCACGGATGAAGTCATTGATGCGTACATCAACCTCAAGATGCAGGAGGTCACCAAGGTACGGATGCACACGCATCCGCTGGAATTCGAGCTGTACTACAGCGTCTAAGGCGACGCTGTGATGGGTGCGATGGACTGCCAGGAAGCCCATACCCAGTTCGGTGACGGCGTTCACGGCGCGCCGTCACCGCTTTTGTCAGGCCGAGGCGAAGCGGATATGCTCTGGAGTCATGCGCACAGTGCTCTTACTGCTAGCGATGCTCGCCGGGCCAGCGCTTGCCGCCGGCACGCAGACCGTATGGAAATGGGTGGACGAGCACGGCGTGACGCATTATTCCGACCGTCCGGTGCCGGGAGCCTCACAGATGGAGGTCTCGGTGGGCAAGATTGGCACCGTGCCTCCCTCTCCGGAGCCCCCTCCCCCGCTCCGGCCCTCTACCCCCGAGCCAGCCGGTCCCCCGTACGAGGTGCTCGCGATCACGAGCCCCGCGCCCGAGGAAGCGATCGTCAACACCGCCGGTCAAGTGCAAGTCAGCGTTCGCTTGGAGCCCGCGCTGCGTCCAGGTCACAACCTAGACATCTATTTAGATGGACGGAGAGTCGAGAGCGAGTCGCGCACCGCAACTTCCCGCACCCTGACCGAGGTGCCGCGCGGCGAGCACACCCTGGTAGCCGTCGTGTTCGACGGTCGCGGCAACCGGGTTCAGGAGAGCGAGCCGGTGAAGTTCTATGTGATCCAAACCTCCATCGCGAAGCCGCCGGTCGGCCCCGCGCTTCGCACTCCACAACAGCGCGCTCGTCCCGGCGCAGCGAACAAGCGACTCTCAGCCCAGCCTTCCTATGCAGACCTGAACGGACCACGTACGTTACCCGTGGATCCGCGCACGAACCTGCCGGTGCAGGCGTCCAGCCAACGCTGACCGCGATTGTTTCCTCGCGCGCGGATGCGTGCTACGCGTCCGTTCGTCACTCGTTGCCTATCACGAGGGCTTGATCGTGACCACGGCGCGGGCATCGGTTGACCGGGTGGCGATCGAGGCCCACCGAATCCTCGACAGTATGAGCACGAGCGTGCTCATCGTCGACAAGCACCACACGGTCTGCTTCATGAATGCGGCTGCCGAAGCGCTGTTCGGCGTAAGCCGCAATCAAGCGCGCGGCCGCCGTTTGCGCGAGCTCGTGGCCGATGCGACCACGCTCAGCGCGATCATCGATCGTGCGATTGAGGCGTGGCGCCCCTATTCGCGGCGCGAGCTGGCGCTCCGGCCGATCTATGCCGAGGACGAGCTCGTCGTCGACTGCACCGTTGCGCCGTTCGAAGACGGCACGGTGCAGGACTGCGTGATCGTCGAGATGAGTGATGCCACGCAGCACCGACGTATCTCTCGGGAAACCGCACTGCTGACCCAGATCGGCGGCAGCCGCCTGATGATTCGTCAACTGGCGCACGAGATCAAGAATCCACTGGGCGGCTTGCGGGGTGCGGCGCAATTGCTCGCTCGCGAACTCCGTGATGCCGAGCTGCGCGAGTACACATCGATCATCATCAGCGAGGCGGACCGGCTCGTGACGCTCGTCGATTCGCTGCTCGGACCGGGGCATGCCCCGCGCAAGGAACTGATCAACATCCACGAGCCGCTGCAGCACGTCTACCACTTGCTCGCAGCAGATGCTCCGGGCGTGACCATCGAGCGAGATTACGACCCGAGCCTGCCGCCCATACGCGTGGATCGCAACCTGATCGTGCAGGCAATGCTCAATCTGGGGCGAAATGCCTTGCAAGCTATCGCGCAGGCGCACGAGACGGGCGGACGACTCATCTTGCGTACGCGAGCGTTGACCAACGTGAGCATCGGCACGCGCGCTCATCGAGTGGTCGCGAGCATTCAGTTCGAGGACAACGGACCGGGCGTGCCGGAAGAGCTGCGCGATACGTTGTTCTATCCACTCATAACGGGTCGCAGCGACGGCACCGGGCTTGGGCTTGCCATCGCACAGGAGCTCGTCGCGCGCCACGACGGGCTCATCGAATTCGATAGCCGACCTGGTCGGACCGTTTTCACGATTCTGTTGCCATTCAATGCCTCCGACACCAGTGAAACCGCTTAACGTATGGCTCGTTGACGACGACGCCTCGATCAGATGGGTCCTCGAGAAGGCGTTGCGCCAAGGCGGCATGCTGCCGACCGCATTTGATCACGCGGAGACCGCGCTCGCCGCGCTGCGCAGGGAGCGTCCAGACGTCCTGATCACCGACGTGCGCATGCCGGGAAAGAGTGGCCTGGACCTTCTAGGGGAAATTCGTAGCAGTCAGCCGGAGCTGCCCGTCATCGTGATGACGGCGCACTCTGACTTGGAGAACGCTGTCGCCGCTTACCAAGGCGGCGCGTTCGAGTACTTGCCGAAGCCCTTCGACATCGACCAAGCCGTCGATCTCGTGCGGCGAGCGGCTCACCAGCGCGTACGCGTCGACGAAGGTGCGAGCGAGCCGCGTCGCATACCCGAAATGCTCGGGCACGCGCCGGCAATGCAGGAAGTCTTTCGCGCGATCGGACGCCTGTCCCGATCGAGCATGACAGTCTTGATCACCGGCGAGTCGGGCACCGGCAAGGAGCTCGTCGCACGGGCTCTTCACCGTCACAGCCCGCGTGCGAACAAGGCATTCATCGCCCTTAACACCTCCGCGTTCACTGCGGATCTGCTCGAGTCCGAGCTGTTCGGTCATGAGAAGGGCGCGTTCACCGGTGCCGATCAGCTGCGACGCGGGCGTTTCGAGCAGGCCGACGGCGGCACGCTGTTCCTGGACGAGATCGGCGATATGTCCCCGCAGCTGCAAACGCGTCTGCTGCGCGTGCTGCAGGAAGGCGAGTTCTACCGCGTCGGCGGGCAAGTGCCGGTGCGCGTCGATGTGCGTGTCATCGCCGCCACGCATCAGAATCTCGAAGAGCGCGTGAAGCAGAATCTCTTCCGCGAGGATCTGCTGCACCGTTTGAACGTCATCCGTATCGAGGTGCCGCCACTGCGCGCGCGCCGCGAAGACATCCCCGAGCTGTTGGCTCACTACCTCCGCGTGGCAGCCATCGAGCTTGGCGTCGAGCCCAAGTCGCTCACGCCTGAGGCGACAGCGATCCTGACTCAGTTCGACTGGCCGGGGAACGTGCGCCAGCTCGTCAATGCCTGCCGGCGGTTGACGGTCACGGCACCGGGACGCGAGATCAAGGCCGAAGACATCCCGCCGGATCTCGGCGGCTCGACAAACCCGACCGCGTTGCAGGAAGAGTGGACGCGGCAGCTCGCAATCTGGGCGGAGAAGCGGCTCGATGCGGGCGAGACACCCCTCTTGGACGACGCAGTGCCCGAGTTCGAGCGCACGCTCATTCGGGCGGCGCTGCGCAAGGCGCAAGGCGGGCGTCAGGAAGCTGCGCGTCTGCTCGGTTGGGGACGAAACACCCTCACACGCAAGCTCAAAGAGCTCGGCATGAATGACGAATAAGAGGTCAGCAACACCCCTGCGTTTGCGGGGCCGCTGTCGAATGTGCCGTGCACGTACCGACGAGCTCTCTGACGGAGCTCAGACCGTGCCGCTGCAAGTACTCTGCGATGCCGGCATTGATCTTCTTGCACACGAGCGGATCGTAGAAGAGCGCCGTGCCGACCCCAACTGCCGAAGCGCCAGCGATCAAGAACTCCAGCGCGTCATTTGCGGAGCAAATGCCGCCTTGGCCGATGATGGGCACGTTGTGCTTGCGCGCGACTTCGTAGACCTGATGCACCTTCAACAAAGCGATCGGCTTGATCGCAGGACCGGACAACCCTCCTTGGATGTTGCCGATCACGGGCCGTCGCGTGGCAGTGTCGATCGCCATGCCCATCACCGTGTTGATGACGGCCAACGCATCGGTTCCCGCCTCGATGCAGAGACGGGCGTTCTCGCGGATGTCCGTTTGGTTCGGTGACAGCTTGGTGATCAACGGCTTCTTCGTGGCGGCACGGCAGGCCGCAACGACACGTGCCGACATCTCGGGATAGTTGCCGAATTGGACACCGCCTTCCTTGATGTTCGGGCAGGAGATGTTGATCTCGATCGCATCGATCGGAGAGTCATCGAAGCGACGCGTCACCTCGGCATATTCTTCGATCGTCGAGCCGCAGACGTTGGCAATGAACCGTGTCTCGCTGAAGTCCAGCGTCGGCAGGATCGCCGAGACGACATGGTCGACGCCGGGATTTTGCAGGCCGATCGCGTTGAGCATGCCCATCGGGGTTTCGTAGATGCGATGCGGCGGATTGCCGAGGCGCGGCTCAAGGGTCGTGCCTTTGAGCACAACGGCACCGGCGTCTCGGTTCGAAAATCCTTCGACGCGCGTATATTCATCGCCGAAGCCGACGCAGCCAGACAGCAACACGATCGGCGAATTGAAACGAAGCCCGCAAAACTCGATTGCAAGCGGACTAGCGGAAGCAGTGGTAGCCATCATCGGATAGTCTACCGCACCGTCCCGTCCGCAGGATCGCTGCGAATGTTCGATGTCGTCCTTTTTCAGCCGGAGATACCGCCGAACACTGGCAACATCATCCGTTTGTGTGCGAATACTGGATCGCGGCTGCATCTGATACGTCCGCTCGGTTTCGACATCGGTGAGAAGGCGGTACGGCGTGCCGGCATGGATTACGCAGAGCTGGCCAGCGTGCGCGTATGGAACGGCTTGGAGGAGTGTCTGCGCGCGTTGCACCCGGCGCGTTGGTTCGCTGTTTCCACGCGCGGCACGAGACGCTATGACGAAGTGCGCTTCCAGCCGAATGACGTGTTCGTGTTCGGCCCAGAAACGCGAGGCTTACCCGAGGCAGTCCTCGCAGCGTGTGAGCCCTCACGGCGTCTACGCATCCCGATGCTAGCCGGAAATCGTAGCTTGAACCTGTCGAACGCGGCTGCCGTGCTCGTCTACGAAGCGTGGCGCCAAAACGAGTTCGCGGGCAGCTGAGTCATATGCTCTCGGGCTTGAGCGTGCGCGACATGAGCTCCTTGACCGCATCTTGCGGTGCCACGCCTTCGTAGATGACGCGATAAACCTGCTCGCTGATCGGCATCTCCACGTTCAATCGTCGCGCGACTTCACGTACAGAGCGCGCTGCCATGACGCCTTCGACGACCTGGCCGATCGAGCGCTGAGCGGCCTCGACATCGCGGCCCGCAGCGAGCTCGAGGCCGAACCGCCGGTTGCGCGATTGGTCGTCCGTGCAGGTGAGCACGAGATCACCTAGCCCCGCCAAGCCCATAAAGGTCTCCTTGCGCGCACCGAGCGCGACCCCGAGTCGCGTCATTTCCACTAGACCTCGAGTGATCAGCGCGACGCGCGTGTTGGCGCCGTAGCCGAGGCCATCCGAGATCCCGGCGCCGATCGCCAGCACGTTCTTTGTGGCCCCTCCGACTTCCACCCCTATCACGTCATCAGAGGTATAGGCGCGGAAGTTGAGACCGGACAGACTGAAGGCAAGCTCCGCGGCGAACTGCGAATCGCTCGATGCTACGGTCATCGCCGTCGGCAGACCCGCACCGACTTCGCGCGCAAAGGTCGGACCGGAAATCACCGCCAGCGGTATGCGTTCCCCCAGCACTTCGCGAGCGACTTGGTGCGGCAAGAGCCCCGTATCGAGCTCGAATCCTTTGGTCGCCCAGGCAATGCGAGCACGGTCGGGCAAGAGTGGTGCTGCGGCTTGCAGCGTGGCACGCAGGGCGTGGCTCGGCACCGCGACGATCACGTCTCGACTGCCACGCAACGCGCGTGCCAGATCCGGCTCGACGACGAGCGCATCGGGAAAGGCCGCTTCCGGCAGGTACCGTGTGTTACGGCGTTGCGCGGCGAGCGCAGCAAGATGATCGCGATTGCGACCCCACAGGACGGTTCGTCGCGATGTGCGTGCGAGTTGAATCGCGAGAGCGGTGCCCCATGACCCGGCGCCGAGCACCGCGATCTGGCTCGCAGTGCCCTTCTCCTCCGAGGCCTCGCCCATTGCTTGCTAACTCGCAGATTGCGTCGACGAGGTTGAAGAGGACGTGCCCTGCGTGTCCTGCCCCTGCTGCTGAGCGCGCATCGCCGCTTGCATGAAAAGTGCCTCGAAGTTGACGGGCGGCAAGAGAAACGGCGGGAAGCCGCCCTTCATCAGCAGATCGGAAACCACCTGCCGCGCGTACGGCAACAGATAGTTTGGGCAGAAAATCCCGAGCAGTCGCTGCAGCTCCTGTTGCGGGACGTTGCGCACGCCGAATGCGCCTGCTTGCTGCAGCTCGACCAGCCAGATGGTCTTGTCGGTCGCTTGCGCTTCGACACGAATCGTCAGGACGACCTCCTTCAGATCTGCCGCGAGCTCGTTGACCGAAGTGTTCAGGTTCAGATTGATCGTCGGATTGCCTGCGTTCGGATCAATTCGCGGCCCGGATGGCGCCTCGAACGAGACATCCTTCACGTACACTGCTTGCGGCACGAATTGCGGCGCATTGGGATCGGCGGCCTGGCCGTTCGGAGCCTGTGCTTCATCAACCATTTTCTATTCCTCTGTCCGTTCGTCGTGTGTTGTTTGCTCACTCACAGATGTAGACGATCGTCCACGCCCGACAATCGCCGCCGCGGTTCGCGTTCAAGTCAGATCGGCGAGCAGCTTATCCAATTCGCCACTGCTTTCCAGCGCGGCCAGATCGTCGTAGCCCCCGATGTGGCGGTCGCCGATGAAGATTTGCGGCACCGTGCGCCGTCCCCCGCTTCTTTCTATCATGATTTGTCGTTGGGCCGGATTCTCGTCGATCTTGATCTCGTGAAAGGCGACCCCCTTGCTCGCGAGCAAGTTACGGGCGCGCTGACAATAGCCGCACCACGTCGTCGAGTACATGACGACCTGGGGTGAATCGCCCATCAAGCTTTCCCCTTCTTGGCACGGCCCTTGACCAACGGAAGATTCTCCTGCCGCCAGCTCACCAAGCCCCCGCGCAGGGATACCACTTTCGTAAAGCCCATTTGCTTTAACGTATGAGCGGCCTTGGCGGAGACAAAGCCGTTGTCGCAATAGACAAGGATCGGTTTATCTTTGTATTTCTTCAACGAATCCGCGCGCGAAGCAAGCTCGGCCGCGGGAATGTGGCGAGCGTCGATGATGTGTCCGGCCTCATACTCGGCCGCCGAGCGCACATCGACCACGACCGCGCCGCTGTTGGCGAGCAGCACCGCCTGGGCGGGCGAGATGACGCTCGTGCCCCGGGCGCGGTGACGAACCTCGATCACGATCGCGAGCACGAACAGAATGGCGGCCGCTGCGACCAAAAAGGGATGATTTGTGGTGTACTCGAACAGCCGATTCATTGCGTCCGTCTTGCAGAATGCGCCTTACCACACGGCCCGCACTTCCGTTCAGTAACGACCCGAAGGCGATGCGCTCCGCGAAGCTCCTCGCAAAAAAGGCGGAAAGTATAGCAGCGCCCCCGGCGGACACGCCCGCATGATCAGAGCCCTGCGCCGAATAGGGCGTGCTCTGCTGCTGGGAGGCGTAGTGCTCGCTGCGACCACTGCGGCCTGGGCCGCCGATGTCGACACGAAGGAAGCCGAGCTCAAGCAGGTTCGAGCACGCATCGAGTCGATTCGAAAAGCCATTCACGCCGACGCGGAGCGGCGGGATGCGCTGGCTGCACAGCTCAAGAAGGCCGAGCTCGCCATCCAGTCGGCCCGCGAACAGCTCGCGGCCGTGCGGGAGCAGCGTGCCGCGACAGAAAAGGAGCTGGCAGCTCTGCAGCAAGAGCAGCTCGAGACCGAGCGCGCGATCGAGGCCGAGCGCAAGGCGCTCGCCGGTGAGCTCGCAGCAGCGTACATGATCGGACGGCAAGAGCAGCTCAAGCTCTTGCTGAACCAGGAGGATCCGGCAGCTCTCGGGCGCATGATGACGTATTACGGCTATCTGGGGCGGGCCCGCGCGGCTCGTATCGATCGCATCAAAGAGCGGCTCGAGCACTTGGCCTTGCTCAAGGAACGCGTCGCCGGGCAGCTCGCGCGTCTGCGAGTGCTCGAGGCCGAGCAGGAACGTTCCCTGGCACAGCTGGCGGATGCACGGCGCGAGCGTGCTGCGACGCTCGCGCAGGTGCAAGCGAAGCTCAAGAGCCGTAACGAGCAGCTGGCCAAGCTACAAAGCGATGCGCAGGCTTTGGAGAAGCTGGTGGCGGAGCTGCGCCGCGCGATTGACGAATTTCCCGAGCTCGCCCAGCAGCCGTTTCAGCGCGTGAAGGGCAAGCTGCCCTGGCCGGTCACCGGCGAGGTGCTGGCTCGATTCGGACAGCCACGTGCCGGCGGCCCGCTCAAGTGGCAAGGGATCGTCATCGGCGCGGCACGTGGCACCCAGGTCCGAGCACCGTTTTACGGCCGAGTCGTGTACGCCGATTGGCTGCCAGGCCTCGGGCTCTTGCTCGTGCTCGATCACGGGGACGGCTACATGACGCTCTACGGTAACAACGAGCAGCTCTATCGGCGCGTCGGCGAACGCGTGGCACCGGGTGACATCCTCGCCGCCGTCGGCGACGCCGCTGGTGTGGGCAAGCCCGGCCTTTATCTCGAAATTCGCAAGGGTCGCCAGACACTCGACCCAGCGGCTTGGTTGGTGAAGCGGTAATCAAAGGCTGGACGCGCGCGTAGCGGGCCGACGCTTCGCCGAGGAAAAGCGTCACGTCACGCCGGGCTGTCTATCTCGCGCGCGTCGCGATCGTCAGCGGCCAGTATTTGGCGCGCCCTCTCGCCCAAGCCGAAAACTGCGGTCTCTATCAAGGAACCCCGCGCGCCATCAGCCGATGATCTCCTCTTCAAACTGAAGGCATGCGTCTGCGAGGCGTCCGGAGCATGACGAATACAATGGACGAGGAGACCGTAGAAGCACAAAGTCTGTCGACGTCGCTGGATCCGTACGGCCAGCTCGTCAAGATGCTAATGCCCCGCGCGACCACGATCGCGATCTACGATCGCTTGGGCACGCCTCTGTGGCTTTCCGACGGCTATGACGGCCACGACCTGGCTCAACTCGTCGAAGAGGCGCTGAATGCCGCGCGCAACGGCGGGTTCCATCCGGATGAGCGCGATGGATTCGCGCGTTCATGGGATGGCGAGACTACGTATGTTTTCATTCTACGGGACGGTGAGGCGCTCCTGGGCGCGCTGGCTTTGGCGTGTCAGGACGGAGGGAATGGCGCGCGTCCGTTCGGTTTTCTGCAAGGGCTATTGCGTCCGGTGCTGCAGGTGCTCGGTCGCGAGCTGGTCCATCAAAGCAACATCGAGGACTTGCGTCGCGACCTATCGTTGCTAGACGCCGACTTGGCGTTCCTCGTGGGCTCGGCCGATGCGGAGTTGGAGCACGACGAGCACGATCTGGCACAGCTCATCCGCAACTGTGCTGGCCACTTCGGATGCAGCTATGGCGCGCTCCTTGTCCCCGACAAGGACATCGTCATCGCGCACCTGGACGAGCCCGCCAACGCCGCGCGTAGAGCGAGCCTCGAGCAAGTGCTGCGCAAGCTCTTTGCGTGGGCGCAAGTACAGCGGCGTACCCTGCTCTTGAACAAGGCCACACCGAACAGCCCGTTGGGGTCGCTGCCTTACAAGATCCTCGCATGTCCGATTCGCGAGGGCGCGCATGAAGTCGCTGGGCTCTTGATGTTCGCCAAGCCGTCCGCTGCCGCGGACTTCGACGGCCGACAGCTGCGCATCGTGGAGCTGATGACGCGTCGTATCGCATCCGTGCTGCAGAATGTCTACGACCATGCCACGGGTTTGTTGACGCGGGCGGCGTTCGAGCAACGCGCTCTGGCGCAGCTAGCGGGCGCCGCGCCAGACACACCGCATTGCGTTGCTCTCGTGGATATCGACCGGCTGCACGCCGTCAACGAGAACAACGGCATGCACGTCGGCGACGAAGTCATTCAGCGCCTTGCTGCCGTGCTACGCCGAGAGCTTGCGCCGACCGCACTGGCGGCTCGTATCTCCGGCGGTCGTTTCGCCATCTTTTTTCCTGATGCATCGGTGGAGGTGGCGCACGCCGCTGCCGAGCAGCTGCGTCACGCCGTCACCCAAGAGAAGCTGACGCACGACGGCAAGTCGATCGAATTCTCCGTGAGCATAGGTGTTGCAGCGCTCGAGGATACGAGGCTGCCGCTCTCGCACGCGTTGGCAACTGCGGAAATCGCCTGCAAGGCGGCAAAGGAACGCGGCCGGGATCGTGTCGAGTTCTACGAGCAGGCGAAACAAAGCAGCGTGCCTCGCAGCGAGGAGCTCAAGGAGCTCATCACGAGCGTCGGCGACTTGCGCGAGGCGCTTGCCAACGATTGTTTCCGCATGGAAGCGCAACCGATCGTGGATCTTGCGACCAAGGGTCCGCCTCGACGTTTCGAATTGTTGCTGCGCATGCTTGATCCTGCTGGCGACAGCATCGCACCGGACAAGTTCTTTGCAGCGGCGGAGCGCCACCAGCTCGCGACTGACATCGACCGCTGGGTGGTGCAGTTCGCGCTCGAGGTGCTCTCGTCGGCCGCTCCGACTCTCGAGATGCTGGGTGCGCAGTTCAGCATCAACATCTCTGGCCAGTCATTGGCAGACGAAGACTTCCTGTCCTTCCTGGAGAGCAAGCTACGCGAGTACGAGCTGCCTCCGCGCTTGCTGTCGTTTGAGATTCCCGAGACCGTCGCGGTCACCAACATCGTGCGTGCGGAAATGTTGATCCGCCGTCTCCAGGATCTCGGTCATACGATTGCGCTCGACGACTTCGGCCGCGGGCTGTCTTCCCTCTCCTATTTGAAATCGTTGCCCGTGTCGCATCTGAAGATCGACGGCCGTCTGATCCGTGACTTGACAGGCAAGAACCCACGTTCCAAAGCCTTGGTCAGCGCGATCGTGCAGCTCGCGCAATCGATGAAGCTTGAGACCACAGCGGAGTGCGTGGAGAACGAAGCGATCCTTGCGGCCGTCACGCAGCTCGGTGTGGACTTCGGGCAAGGATTCGCGATCGGGCGCCCGCGACCCCTCGAGACCGTCCTGCAGGAGCTCCTCAAAGACGTCGCGAGCGCTGCGCGCAGCACAGGTGCCTCACGTCTTGCTCGCTTCGCCGGAATGTGACGCGAGTCACGTCGGCGTTTTTCTGCAGCGATCGCCGCATTGGATGCACATTGCACCTGCTCTATTCTGCGCTCGCAGGTTTGCTTAATCATTACGATCTGAATGGCCGGAATATCCGTCTCATCGCTGCGGCTCGCTGCCGTTCTCTCTCTTGGAGTCATGCTAGGGGTCGGTGTCTCCGTTGGACCCTCAGTCAAAGCCGACCGCGCGGTGGCAGACGCGATGAGCTTCGACCGAGGCGCGCCCCTGCCTTGGAGAGAAGTGCACGTGCTGACGGAGGTGCTCGAGCACATCCGCAACGAGTACGTGGAGGAAGTCTCCGATCAGGAGCTCGTCGACGCAGCCATCCGCGGCGTGATGGCCAGTCTCGATCCTCATTCTGCTTATCTTGATCGCGACCAGTTCAACGAAGTGCGTATCAGCACTTCGGGCGAATACTCCGGCGTCGGACTCGAAGTCACATTGGAGGAGGGCATCGTGCGGGTCGTTGCGCCGGTCGAGGGTTCGCCAGCCGCCCGCGCCGGCATACGCACCAATGATCGCATTCTCGCGATCGACGGACGACCGGTCGCGAGCGATGATCTCGACGACACGATCCAACGCATGCGCGGCGCCACGGGCACGAAGGTGCAGCTGACCGTTGCTCGCAATGGCGAGCTGGAGCCGCTCACCTTTACGCTCGAGCGCGAGAACGTGCAGCTGCAGAGTGTGCGCAAGTCGCTGCTCGACGACGGGATTGGGTATGTGCGCATCGCGCATTTCAGCGAACGCACGCCTCACGATGTAGAGCGGGCAATCAAGGCGCTCAAGAAGGAGGGCGGCAAGCTGAAAGGCTTGGTCCTCGATCTACGCGACAATCCTGGTGGCGTCCTGGAGGCGGCGGTGAGCGTGACCGACTTGTTCCTGGAGGAAGGACTCATCGTCAGCGCGGTCGGGCGCGCGCCCGCTGCCGACTTTGCAATGACAGCGACGCCCGGTGACGTGCTGAATGGGGCGCCCCTCGTCGTGCTCGTGAACGCAGGCTCGGCATCCGCTTCCGAGATCGTAGCAGGTGCGCTACGTGACCATGGTCGCGCCACGTTGGTGGGGCAGAAAACTTACGGCAAGGGCTCCGTTCAGACGGTCATGCCGCTGTCGAACGGACAGGCGCTCAAGCTGACGACTTCGCACTACTTCACGCCTTCGGGCGCGTCGATTCACAAGACAGGCATCGTGCCCGATCGCACGATCAGCGATGAAGAGCTGAAGGCGGCCCGTGCATCCGGCGGCATGCAGTGGGGCAGCGTTCAGCACGACTACGAGCTGCGAGTTGCCATCGAAACGCTGGCGCAGGCTGGTCTTCGCGACGACCGTGCGTACCAGAGTCGCGTGCACTAGCTGACGCTTCGACCGGCCTGTAGCTGCCTCGCTGCTCGCTTCAGCGTGCGAGCGTTCCGATGTCCATTCGAGATCGAGAGAGATGTCCAGCGAGACGTCCACGGTAACGGCTCAGCCGAGCACATCGCGCACGCTGCTTGGATTACACCTCATCATTCTGTTGGTCGGTGCATTGCACTTTGCATTCGTGCCGAGCGTGATCACCCAGCCAATGGTCGCTGCTGCTGCGCTCGCGCTGTCCACCGTCGCTCTTTTCGCCGTGCGCGTGGTTCCAGTGCTACGGTCCCACTCGTGGCGGCAGCACGCAACCGAAATCACCGTGATGATTTTCGCCGTGATGCTGCTTGCCACTGCGAGCGGCGGCATACACAGCCCGCTCGTAGTGCTGAACCTCGTGCCGCTTGCCGCGCTGGCCATCACCTTTGCTCGTTGGTGGTGGGTGCTCATCGGTGCCGCAGTGCTGGCAGCGCTGGGTTGGCTCTTGGGTGCGTTTACGCCCGGCGTCGATGTGAAGAGCCCTGCCTTCGGCATCTCCCTGCTGACGGCGCTCGCACCGGGCGCGTTGATCGCCGTAATCATGGCGAGCCTCGCGCAGGATGTACAGGATGCAAGCAAGCGTATCCGAGCGCTCGCGACGACCGATCCGCTCACGGGATTATTCAATGCGCGCAGCTTCGAGCAGGTGCTGCAACACGAGCATCGTGCCGCCGATCGACGCGGCCGCAGCTATTCCGTCATCAGAGTGGCAGTGCATGAACCAGATGAGATAGACGAGACATCCGATCAACAAGCCATTCTGAAAGCGGTCGCGTCCGCGATCACGCGCTCGATTCGCAGCACTGACGTGGCAGCTCGCTTGACCGGCGACGACTTTGCAGTGCTGTGCATGGACGCCGGCGCCGACATCGGCGCGGCGATTGCGCAGCGCATCCGCAACAATGCTCATGCCAGCACGGTTTCTATCGGCAATCGCCTCGTGAGGCTCAGCGTGAGCGTGGGGGTAGCGAACTACCCTGCCGACCATCTCTCACCCAAGAGGCTCTTGGCGATTGCTGCTCAGCGTATGCAACAGGACCACGCGCGCGCCTAGAAGGTCCAGGCTGTGAGTGCAGCCGCGCTGCTCTTTCCTTGCTCTTCTTCCCGGGGCAGGGCGCGAATCGCGAAACGTGGTCAGATTGTGATTTCGCGCTCGATCCCAAATTTGTGTCTGCAACGAGCGACGCTAAGATGGATGTCGCCATTGGATCTGCGCGGCACGCGGTCGCAAGGGGGGCTGCTCATGACAGCATTTTTTCTGCGGGTGGCGATTGCAGCAGTGGGCTTATGGATTGCTGCGAGGATCTTTTCAGGCCTGTACTTCGATGGGCCGGTGACGCTGCTGGCGGCCGCGCTGCTTCTCGGAATCGTCAACGCAGTTGTACGGCCGATCGCGATCGTGCTCACACTCCCCCTCACGCTGCTCACGCTCGGTCTGTTCTTGCTGGTGATCAATGCAGCGATGCTCGGCCTGGTGGCACTGCTGCTCGGCGGTTTCGAGATCAGCGGCTTCTGGACGGCGGTCGGCGCGGCGCTCGTCGTCAGCATCGTCTCGTGGGTGGCTTCCGCGCTCATTGGAGACAACGGACGTTTCGAGATGCTGGAAAGCGGACGGTGAAAAGAGACGTCGGGCTGCGGGCTCACCACAGATAACGGGCGCTGATGCGCGAGCGCGCTGTGGCTCACAGTCCGCGAGTCACCCATCTCGAATCACTCAGCGTCAGCGCTGCCCGACTGGCTCGATGTCGCCGCCCGCCGAGGATGCCGCCACCCGGTAAAGCAAATACGCGATCGCTGCGAGCATGACCAGTCCGACGCCTTCGCCGAACTGGAGATACGCAGGCAGAGCAAGTACATCGTCGCGCTTCGAAACGACGATCGGGATCGCGATGAGGATACCCATCAGCGCTTCGCCAGTGATCAAGCCCGCCGAGAACAGCACGCCTTTACGATGGATGCGTTCGTTATCGGTCATGCCGGTGCGCGACTTGACGACGCGCTCGACGATATGGGCTAGCAGACCACCGAGGAAGATCGGTACCGTCAGATCGAGCGGTAGATAAATGCCGACAGCGGCAGCAAGCACCGGCACACGAAAGCTCGATTGCCGCTTCTTGAGCACCTCATCGACGGCAATGATCGCTGCTCCGATGGCGGCGCCGATCCAGATCAGGTTCCACGGCAATTCGCCGCCGAACATCCCCTGCGCTACGGAAGCCATCAGCGTCGCCTGCGGCGCGAGCAAGGCATTGGGTCGCTCGGGCGTGCGCACGCCGATGCCGTAAGCCTCGTTGAGCACGTTCAAGACAGGCGTCATGACGAGCGCGCACGAGATCGCGCCGATCGCGAGCATGACCTGCTGACGCCATGGTGTTGCGCCCACCAAGTAGCCGCACTTCAAGTCTTGAAGGTTGTCGCCCGCGATTGCAGCGGCACAGCAGACCACCGCACCGATCATGATTGCTGCAACTGGTCCGAGCGATGCATCCCGCCCCATGAGGACGGTCAGCACGAGCGAAGCGAACAGGATCGTGCCGATCGTGATGCCCGACACGGGGTTGTTCGACGAGCCTACGAGCCCGGCCATGTAAGCCGACACGGAGCTGAATAGGAAACCCGTGACGATCATGATAATTGTCATCGGCAAGGACACTGTGAAGTCGCGGACGATAGCGTGATAGAGCACCGCAAGCGGCACGGTGAACACGACGAGCCCGACGAGCACCGCTCTCATCGGCAAGTCCTGCTCGGTGTGCACAAGCACTTTCTCGGCTCCAGCACGTGTGGCGGCGAGTCCGCTGCGAATGCCGGACAGCAGTGAGTGACGCAAGGCGATCAGCGTCCAGATACCGCCGATCAGCATCGCACCGACGCCGAGATAACGTATCTTGGCGCCCCAGATCGCGCCGGCAGCCGCTTCCGCGCCGAGCGCTGCCACCTGCTCGGCGAGCGCGGGGTCTGAGTCGAGGAAGAACGTGCTGTAGATCGGGATCGCAATGTTCCACGACAGGATACCGCCCGCCACCACCACGATGCCGATGTTGAGGCCGACGATATAGCCGACACCGAGAAGCGCCGGGCTCAAATTGGTGCCGATATAGGCAATGGCTTTACCGAGGAACGACGCGTGCGCGGCGGCGTCAGGTACGAGTCGCAGACCGCTCGCCGCGAGCAGCTTGACCAGTCCACCCAGCCCGGCAGCGCCGGCGAGCACGCGGATGCCTTGCGCGGGGTTCTCCCCCGTCTTGAGCACCTCGGCCGCTGCCTTTCCTTCTGGAAAGGCGAGCTGCTGATCGACGATCAACGAGCGACGTAGCGGGACCGAGAAGAGCACTCCCAGCACGCCGCCGAGACCGGCAATCGCGAGCACCCAGGAATACTTGAAGTCATCCCAGTAGTTCAGAAGGATGAGCGCCGGCACCGTGAAAATGACACCGGCCGCGATCGACGAGCCAGCCGAGGCGCCGGTCTGCACGATGTTGTTCTCGAGGATGTGGCCGCCTCCGAGCAAACGCAGCACCGCCATCGAGACCACTGCGGCGGGAATCGCGGTCGCGATGGTCAAGCCGGCAAACAGCCCGAGGTAAGTGTTCGCAGCCGCAAGCACCATGGCGAGCACGATCGCGAGGATGACGGCGCGCGGAGTGAGCTGCGGGCCCGGAGGAGAGATATTCATGCTCGTTGTGCTCCCTCTCTCAAGAGATGTGGCAACAGTGAGTGCTGCGCTCACCAGCCGCACTGGCGATCCTTGTTCTGCTCTTCGAGCCAGCTCATGAGCGGCGCGAAGTACTCGATGATGGCCGAGGCGTCCATTGTTCGCGTTCCGGTGAGCATCTCCAGTGTGTCCTGCCACGGTTGACTCTTGCCAGCCGCGAGCATTTGTCGAAAGCGCTGACCCGCTTGCTCGTTACCGTACACCGAGCACTCGTGCAATGGTCCGTCGTGCCCGGCCGCTTCGCAGAGCGCGCGATGGAACTGGAACTGTAGGATGAACGACAGGAAATAACGCGTGTACGGCGTATTCGCGGGAATGTGATACTTCGCGCCCGGGTCGAAGTCTTCTTCGGATCGCGGGACCGGAGCGGCGACCCCTTGATATTGCTCCCGCAGCTGCCACCAGGCGCTGTTGTAATTCTCCGGGGCGATCTCGCCAGAGAAGACCTTCCAACGCCACTCGTCGATTAGTCTCCCGAACGGCAGGAATGCGATCTTGTCGAGCGCGAGCTTCATCTGCTCGTTGATCGTGGCCTCGTAGCTGCGCTTCACCGGTCCGATCAGCCCGATCTGATGCAGGTAGGCGGGCGTCATCGATAAGTTCACGGTATCGCCCACTGCCTCGTGAAAGCCGTCGTGCGCGCCGCCCTGGAACAAGTACGGCTGGTCCTTGTACATGAGGTAGTAGTACACGTGTCCGAGCTCGTGGTAAACGGTCATGAGCTCGTCGTGCGTGGGCTCGATGCACTGCTTGATGCGCACATCCTCCCGCGAATCCATGTGCCACGCGCTGGCATGACATTGCACCTCGCGGTCGGCCGGCTTCGTGAGCATCGAGCGCTCCCAGAACGTTTGCGGCAGCTTGGGAAAGCCGAGCGACACGTAGAAATGCTCCGCCGCGTGCGTGATGCGAATGGCGTCATACCCTTGCTTCCTGAGCGCCGCCGTGATGTCCAGATCGGAGACGCCGGGATACGGCTCGACGAGTGGATAGATCTCCGCCCACTGCTGAGCCCACATGTTGCCGAGCAAGTGCGCGGGGATGGGCTTGCCGCTCGGTACGCGTTCCTCGCCGTGGACGTGCTGCAGCTTATCGCGCACGTGACAATGCAGCGCCTCGTATAACGGCTTGACTTGATCCCACAGGTGTGCGACCTCGTTCGTGAATTCATCGGGCGACATGTCGTATTTCGAGCGCCACATCGCACCGAGGTCACGGAAGCCGAGCTCGCGGGCACCTTCGTTGGCGAGCTCGACGAACTCCGCATAGTCTTCCCGTATCGCACGTGCGGTCGAATGCCAACCCGTCCACGCCTCGAGCAGCGCATCGTAGTCGCGGCTCTCAGCCATGATTCGCGTGAGCTCGGTTTGTCCCTTGCACGAGTCAGGGCCCTCGGGGCAATACTTTGCCGAGCCGTACATGCCCTTCATCTTGGAGGTCAACGCCGCGAGCCGCGCACGTTTCTGCGGATCCTTGGGAGCAGGTGCGACCACGCCCAGCTTGAGCAAATGCAAAGCGCGAGCGGTCGTCGGACTGAGCGTTGCGTTCTCGTACGCGCGCGCTTGCTCGACCGCTTGCGTGAAATACTCGAGATAGCGCTCGTGCGCCCTGGCGCTCAAGAACTCAGTGTCGGGATTGATATAGGTCGCATGAGTGAAGGCGGCAGCGGCCGACTCGCGGCCATATTCGGCCATCTCACGATTGATGCGCTCGACGAAGGCATCGGCCGATTCGCGCACCGCGGGCCCCGGATCTTTCGCGCAGCCTGCTGCAAGCGCAGCGGTCAACCACACTGCTGCTCGAACGCTGGAACGTACCATCGTCGTCTCCGCCTCAGTTGACTCCGCCCATGAGCTTCTTGACCGGCTTGCTCAAGAGCAGCAGCACGATACCCGCGGCAGTGGAGAAGATCACGAACTGCATGAATTGACCGGGCATCGCCGCGAGGTTGTCCGACTCGAACATTCCCGCCAGCAGGCCTGCTGAGAGATTGCCTACGGATGTGGCCAGGAACCACACGCCCATCATCTGCGATACATAACGCGTCGGTGCGAGCTTCGTGACGTAGCTCAGACCGACCGGGCTCAGGCACAGCTCGCCGTAAGTGTGCAGCAGGTACGTGAGCGCGAGCAGATATGGCATGGCTTGACCGCCCTGCGACACGATGTTCGCGGCGATGACCATGAACACGAAGCCCACACCGAGCAGGATGAGCGCCCATCCGAACTTTGCTGGTGCCGACGGATCGAGATTGCGCTTGGCCAGCGCTACCCACAGCATCGAGAACGGCGTCGCGAAGATCAGGATGTAGATGGAGTTGAGCGACTGAAACCATGCGGTCGGGATTTCGAACCGCCATGCGTCGATATAGCGATCGACGTAGCGCTCGGCAAAAAGATTCAAGGAGGCGCCGGTCTGCTCGAACCCCGCCCAGAACATGGCGCAGCCGACGAACAGGAACAGTATCACCAGCATCCGCTTCTTCTCGGTGGCATCGAGCCCGGCGAGCGTGAACATGTACGCGAAGTACAGGACGGCGATGCCGATCAGCGCGCCGCCGGTGCCCCGCGCGAGCGCGAGCGGGTCAATCTCGAGCACGCCCGTGAGCGCGAGCAAATAGACGATCACCATGGCGGCGGCGGATGCGGCAACGGCATACCAGCCGCGTCGTTGCGACGTCGGGTCGATGCCGCCTTTGGCGGAGGAGATGTGAGCGCCGGCGTCGCCGAGGTGGTGTTGAAAAGCTCGGTACTGGATCAGCCCTACGATCATCAGGATCCCGCCTGCTGCGAAGGCCACGCTCCAGCCGAAGTGTACGGCGAGTAGCCCGGTGACGATGGGCCCCAGGAACCCGCCGAGGTTGATGCCCATATAGAAAATCGTGAAGCCCGCGTCGCGTCGTGCGCCGCCTTCCGGATAGAGATCCGCAACCATCGCACTCACGTTCGGCTTCAGCAGACCGACGCCGCAGACGATGACCATGAGGCCGAGATAGAAGGTGCCGGGGACGCTGCCGAAGGCGAGCAGCAAGTTGCCGATCGCGATCAGGATGCCTCCATACCAGACGGCCCGGCGCGCGCCGATCAAACGATCGGCAATCCATCCTCCAGGCAGGCAGAGAATGTACGAAGCGGAAATGTAGAGCCCGTAGATGGCGTTGGCCGTGCGATCGTCCAGCCCGAATCCGCCGCGCGTTGCGTCCGCAAGAAACAGCACGAGCAGCGCACGCATGCCGTAATACGTGAACCGCTCCCACATCTCAGTGAAAAAGAGCGTCATCAGACCGCGGGGATGACCGAGCACCTCGCGACCTTGCGTCGAATCGCTCACCGCTGCGTTCATTCTGGAGCTCGCCTCGTCTCGTTGACGCGCTCGTGCTGCTCAGCGCGAAGTTGATTCTTGTGGCGCGACAGAGATGCCGCGATGGCGAGTCTCTATCATCCGCGAAGGCTCGAGCAAGAGACGCTTGCTCGTGTATACATCATCGAGCGCGCGACCTCCCGGCGTTTACGTGGCCTCTCTTTCCTCGCTCCGTTGAGCGCGTCGACCGATCAGTAAGCGCGACAGAACGATGCCGATCTCGTACAGGAGGTACATCGGAACGGCCATAAAAGACTGTGAGATGGCATCCGGTGGGGTGAGAAACGCGGCGACCACGAAAATCCCCAGCACGACGTAACCGCGGTTCTTGGTCAGCGTTTCGATCCGCACGAGCCCCGTGGCGGCGAGCAGCACGGTCGCGATCGGAATCTCGAACGCCACGCCGAAAGCGAAGAACAGGAGCAGCACAAAATTCAGATAGCTCCCGATGTCCGTCATCATGAGTACGCCGTCGGGTGTGGTGCTCGCCAGGAAAGCGAACATCAGCGGGAACACGACGAAGTACGCGAACGCTGCGCCGGCATAGAAGAGGACGATGCTGGAGATCACGAGCGGGATCGCGAAGCGCTTCTCGTTGCGATACAAGCCGGGCGCCACGAAGGCCCATGCCTGATACAGCACGTACGGCATTGCCAGGAACAACGCAGCGAAGAACGCGAGCTTGAGCGGGACCATCACGGGCGCGACCGGGCTCGTCGCGATCATTTGCGCGCCCTGCGGCAGCCTCTCGATGAGCGGTAACGCGAGCAGCGTGAAGAGCTCGTTCTGGAAAATCACACACGGCACGAACAGCACGAGCACCGAGATCAGCGCGCGCAGCATCCGCTGGCGCAGCTCCATCAAATGGGAGATCAGCGTGCCTTCTGCAAGTTGTTCGCGTTCATGGTCGCTCATTGCGACGGCTTGGTCGTGCTCGCCTCGGCAGTGGAAGACTCGCCTTCGGGCGGCTGTGTCTCAGGAGACGACGAAGAAACGGACGTGGGCTCGTGCGCAGCGCCACCAACATCGTTGGTATCACTCGAGCCCTGGTATGAAGAAGATGGAGTGGGCTGCGTAGGTCGCGAGCGCGCCAGCTCCTCCAACGTCACCTCCTGCTCGAGCTGAGCGTGCAGCTGCCGCGCCATTGCGCGCGCCCGGCCGGTCCAGCGACCGACCTTGCGCGCAAGCTCAGGCAGCCGCTCGGGACCAAGCACCAGAAGCGCAAGGCCCAGGATCAGAACGATCTCGGTAAAGCCAACCTCGAACATGCAGCACGAAAGCCGTCAGACGCTCGAGGACTTGCTGCCCGACTTGCTCGCGCTCGAATCGAAGTCGGCGTCCTTGTCGTTGTGCGTGAGCTGCTTGTTCTCTTCTTCTTCTCCTTCGGTCAGCGCCTTTCTGAATCCTCGCACCGCGCTGCCCAGATCGGAGCCGATCGTGCGCAAGCGCTTCGCGCCGAAAATGAGCAGCGCGATCGCGAGGATGATCAACAGCTCTTTGAAACCGATGCCCATACCAGTTCTCCAGCTCGTGAGCGACGCATGATACGCCAAATGCCAGGAACAGCGCGCGTCTCACATGCGAGCACGGCTGCGTGCGCGTATGCGCCTACACGCCGCTTTTCGTTACCTCGGGTTTGACTTGCAGCCAGAACGTGACTGGCCCGTCGTTGATCAATGAGACCTGCATATTGGCGCCGAATTCCCCCGTTTGCACGTCGGGATGAGCACGCTTGGCGATCGTGACCAGGTAGTCGAACAAGCGCTGAGCTTCTTCAGGTGGTGCAGCGGGGCTGAAGCCGGGACGGGTGCCTTTGCTCGTGTCCGCCGCAAGCGTGAATTGCGAGACGAGCAATAGGCCGCCACCGATGTCGCTGACACTGCGATTCATTCGACCTTCCTCGTCGGGGAAAACTCGGTAGGTCAGCAGCCGCTCGAGAAGACGATCCGCTTGCGCTTCAGTGTCGTGCCGCTCGATGCCGACGAGCACGAGTAAGCCGCGGCCGATCGCCCCGACGGTGCGGCCCTGCACGGTGACCTTTGCTTCCGAAACGCGCTGGAGGAGACCGATCATCTCATGCTAGCCTTATGGGGAATCAATTTCCACTTTCGCTTAGAAATCGGCTACTCAAACCAAAAGTGTACCCACCTCCGTCCACTTTTTGCCCGAATTTACTCGTGTATGCTGCAACCTATGCCATTATTGAGCGGCAGAAGCAGCAAGTGGGTCACAGTGGCAGATAGAGCCTAATTTCAGGCTCGATTGTGGGATTCTTCATCACATTCTCAGGCGCAAGCCTCACCTAGTAGCGAAGCAGTGACTTGGCGCGCGCCTCCGCGTCCTGTGCCTCGATGTTCTTGCCTCGGGCACGGTAGCTCTGCGCGATCAGCTGCCAAGCTTGCGCCTGGGTGCGCGGGGCCTGCACCGACATCGAGATCGCCTTGCGGGCGAGGTTCTCGGCCTGAGCGTAATTGCCTTCGGCCTGACGCACTTTCGCAAGTTCTAGCCAGAGCAACGGATTGTTCGGCTCGATGCGCATCGCACGCTCGATCGACCCGGCGGCGATCGCGTAATTCTTCGCCGCAAGCTGCACATGTGCTTGCTCAACGAGCGCGCGCGATGCGGGGCCGAGCACTGGCTCGCGTGACGGGGGCTCCGGCAGCGGCTGCGACTCCTCCACTGTGGCCGGTGGGGAACCGGGATGGGTTTCGACCGGTGGCTCCGGCACCGGCGCGGGGATCGGAGGCTGCGGCGGCTCGTAAGGCGCCGGCACGGCGCACGCCCCGAGCACCACTGCTAGCGACAAGAGTCCAATGCGTCTGCGCATGACGTTCCCATTGCTTGCTCGATCGAGGTCGGCACGCTCAGCGCCTCAAACCCCGCCACCACTCGCGCGCTCGCTCGCCGATCGAGTCGAACACGCCGACGTGGCAACCTGCGGCGGGCGTGAGCTGTGCATTGGCGGGCACGGGCATGAGGATCAAATCCTCGCCACAACCCGGTCTTGCCACATGCCCGGTTTGAAACTCGATCCATTCTTCTTTGAGACTTTCCGGCATCGGCTCGCTCCACGAGGTCGTCTCGAGCGCGTTCATCACCCGCGCCCATACCGCCAGCGAGCCCGATGATCCCGTCAGCCCGGTCGGCGAGTTGTCGTCGTGGCCGATCCAGACGACCGCCAAGTGGCTGCCCGAAAAACCCGCAAACCACGCATCGCGGTAATCGGAAGATGTCCCGGATTTGCCTGCCACGACAAGGTGGCTCGGCAGATAAGCCCATGCGCCGCGTCCGGTGCCGTGTGTCATGACGCGGACGAGCATCTGATTGAGCTGATAGACGGCCTGCGGGTCGGCGACGGGTGTGACTTCGAGGCCGAACGCTTTGAGCGGTTTGCCTTCCTCGTCCAGCACCGCACGCACGGCCCGCAGTCGCGTGTTGAAACCGCCGTTGGCCAGCGCGTTGTAGAGCTGCGCAACCTCGAAGGGGGACACATCGACAGCGCCGAGCAACACCGCAGGAAGCTGCGGCAGCGTGCGCTCCAGCCCGAGCTTCTGGAACTCACGAATGACTGCGTCGATGCCGATATCGAGTCCGAGCCGAACGGTGGCGAGATTCAGCGACTGAGCCAGCGCGCGCACGAGCGGCACGGGCCCGTAGTACTCGTGAGAGATGTTCTGCGGACGCCAGACTTGCTTGTTCGATAGCCTGACTTCCACCGGAACATCCTCGACGATCGATGCGGCGTGGTAGCGTCCGGATTCGAGCGCAGCGAGATAGATGATCGGTTTGACGAGCGAGCCCATCGAGCGGCGGGCATCGAGCGCGCGATTGAAGCCCTCGAAGCTCGCATCGCGCCCGCCGACCATCGCAATCACCTCGCCGTTGTGCGGTCGGGTCACGACGATGACGCCTTCCAGCCTCTTGCTCGGATCCGGGCGCTTACGTGTCTTCTCGAGACGGTCGAGCTCCTGCACGAGAATGCGTTCCGCTTCGCTTTGCGCGTGCGGATTCAGGGTCGTGAAGATCTTGAGGCCTGCCTCCGTCAGGTCCTCCTCGCGGTAATCGCGACGCAACGTCCGTCGCACGAGATCGAGAAACGCGGGGTAATAGCTGCCCGAGCGCTCGCGCGAGCTCACGATCCCGAGCGGTCGGGCAGCGGCGCGCTCCGCTGCCGCTGCGTCGATGACGCCGTGCTGCGCCATCAACCTGAGCACCAGGTCGCGACGCGCACGAGCACGTTCCGGGTGCCGCCGCGGATCGTAGTACGACGGACCGCGGACGATTGCCACCAACAGCGCCACCTCGTGCAGCTGCAGCTCAGCAACCGGCTTACCGAAATAGAACTGGCTCGCCAGACCGAAACCGTGAATGGCGCGACGACCGTCTTGCCCGAGATAAATCTCGTTGATGTAGGCGTTCATCAAGTCGCGCTTGTCGAAGTGCAGCTCAAGCAGCATGGCCATGACGGCTTCTTCAATCTTGCGCCCGAGCGTGCGTCGGCTGTCGAGGAAGTAGCTCTTGACGAGCTGTTGCGTGAGGGTGGAGCCGCCCTGTTGAATCTCGCCTGCGCGCAGGTTGACGAATGCAGCACGCAGAATCGCACCGAAGTCGATACCGTGATGCGAATCGAACTTGCGATCCTCCACGACCTTGAGTGCTGCGGGCAGAAGATCGGGCACCTCGTCGGGTCGCACGATCAGGCGATCCTCGCCATGGATGGGGAAGATGCTGCCGATGAGCAGCGGATCGAGCCGGAAGATCGGCACTTGCTCCCCGCGACCGTTGCGGATGTCTTGGATGCCGCGCGAGGTGGCGACGATCACAATCCTTTGTGGCTCCTGCAGACCGTCCCAGAACTGGAAGCGCCGATTGATGAGCTCGATGCGATTGCCTGAACGCTTGTAGGTGCCGGGCACCTTGAGATCTTGCACGCTGCGATAGCCGAGCCGCTTGAGCTCGCGCTCGATGGCATCGGCGCTGTACGTGCTGCCGACATAGAGCTCTGTCGGCTCGGCATATACCTGCGCGGGCAGAGTCCAGCGGCGGCCTTCGAACTGGCGGATGATTGTGCGATCCAGGTGGAAGATCCACGCGAGCAGGCAGAGTAGGCCAATACCGAAGACCAGCATGAGCCCGGTAAGGATCTGCCGTTTGATTCTCTTGGACAGTTTGGTGCGTCGCATTCGGAGTCGAGCGTCCGCTCACACGCGCGCGCGGACGATTTGAAGATCTGCGTCTTGGCAAATCGCGCGTCGAAGTTTCTCAAACCTCGCAGTCGCGCGGGTCATTTTCTCCAAAAAGTTCTCGAGACGAGCACGAGCAGCGGAAAGACCTCGAGGCGTCCCAGCAGCATCGCGAGGATACAAATCCATTTGCCGGTCGCGCTGAGCGTTGTGAAGCTCGAGGCGACCTCCGCAAGCCCGGTGCCGGCATTCGTCATGCAGGCTGTGATCGCCGAGAACGCGGTCACCTGATCCTCGCCCGTCGCGATCAATGCGACCATTAGGACGCCAAAGGCCATGACGTAAACGGCAAAGAACCCCCACACGGCGTCGATGACACGCTTGTCGATCGCTTTGGCTCCCAGCTTGACCGGCAGTTCCGCGCTCGGGTGCACGAGCTGCGCGACCTCGCGCTGACCCTGCTTCCAGAGAAGTAGCCAGCGTACCACCTTCATGCCGCCCGAGGTCGATCCGGCGCAGCCGCCGATGAACGCGGCCAGCATCAGAATGACGGGCAAGGCGCCCGGCCAGTGTGTGAAATCGTCTGTGACGAAGCCCGACGTGGTGTGCATCGAGACGGCGTGAAAGAGCGCCAAGCGCAATGCATCACCGGGCTCGTGGGTGTATCGCGTGAGCCAGAGAACGACGGTGTAACCAACGATCGCCACGCAGAGGATGGTGAGATAGGCGCGAAACTCCGGATCGCGGAAATAGCTGCTCAATTGCCGATACCGCCACGCAAGGAAGTGCAATGAGAAGTTCACCGCGCCGATGAACATGAAAATGACGGCCACCAGCTCTACGGCGGCGCTGTTGTAATACGCAAGGCTCGCATCACGCGTCGAGTTGCCGCCGGTGGAAACCGTCGTGAATGCGTGCGCGATGGCATCAAAGGTCGACATGCCTGCAAGGCGATACGCGATCGCGCAGGCGATCGTCACCGCCACATAGATGATCCAAAGCGCCTTTGCGGTTTCCGTGATACGAGGTGTCAGCTTGGCATCCTTGACCGGTCCGGGTGTTTCGGCCCGTAGGAGCTGCATGCCACCCACTCCGAGCATGGGCAAGAGCGCGACTGCCAGAACCACGATGCCGATGCCGCCCAGCCATTCGATTTGACTGCGGTAATAGAGAACCGAGATCGGCAGCGCCTCGAGCCGCGGGAAGATGATCGCGCCGGTGGTCGTGAAGCCAGAAACTGCCTCGAAGACCGCGTCGGTGACGCTCATGTCCAAGCGACTGGAGAGCAATAGCGGCGCAGCACCCGCGATGCCGAGCACGATCCAGAACAAGGCGACCACGAGAAAACCGTCACGCAGCCTGAGCTCGCGCTCCTGCTTGCGCACTGGCCACCAAACCAATGCGCCGAGGACGGCGAGCGCGATGAAGGCTTGCAAAAAGGGTTGCCAGTTACCGTCCTTGTAGTACAGCCCCACCGCCATTGGCGGCAGCATCGTGAGGCTGAAGAGCATCAACAACAGCCCGAGAATGCGCTGGACGGTGAGGAAATTCATGTGAGCGGGTTGCTGGGTGCGCGGCGCTGGGCGGCAAGAGGCTCCGGACCGAGGCATTGCGTGCACGCCGCCGCGCCGGCGAGCGTGCGGCGCTCACCGCTTTGCTTCATCTCCTCTTCCTCCTTCTCCGCCTCGGAATGTCGAAGAGCCGCTCCACCGCTTCGATCTGGCGGCGATCGGTCAGGAAGAGGATCACGTGGTCGCCGCGTTCGATCACGGTGTCGTGATGCGCGATGAGCACCTCGTCGCCACGCACCAATGCGCCGATCGTCGTGCCTTCCGGCAAGTCGATGTCTTGGATGCGCTTGCCGATGACGAGGCTTTCACCGGGCGTGCCGTGGGCAATCGTTTCGAGCGCTTCGGCTGCGCCACGACGCAGCGAGTGGACGCGCACGACGTCGCCGCGACGTACGTGCGCGAGCAACGAGCCGATCGTGACTTGCTGAGGCGACAGCGCAATGTCGATCGAGCCGCTTTCCACGAGCTCGGCGTACGCCGGACGATTGATGAGCGCCATCACTTTGTGACAGCCGAGGCGCTTCGCGAGCATGGCCGAAAGGATGTTCGCTTCCTCGGCGTTCGTAACGGCAACGAACACATCGGCGCTGTCAATGTTCTCCTCCAGCAAGAGCTCCTCGTCGGCCGCATCGCCGTTCAGCACGATGGAGTTGACGAGCCGCTCTGAGATCTTGCGCGCGCGCCGTGGGTCACGCTCGATGACCTTCACTTGATGCTCGAGCTCCAGCCGTTTTGCGAGACGAAAGCCGATGTTCCCACCGCCGGCGATGACGATGCGACGAACGGGACCCTCGAGCCGCTGCAGCTCGCTCATGACGAGACGGATGTCCTCCGTGGCTGCGATGAAGAACACCTCGTCTCCGTGCTCGATGACGGTATCGCCCTCTGGCTTGATGCTGCGGTCGCCGCGGTAAATCGCCGCGACACGCGCATCGTGACCCTTGAGGTGTGATCTGAGCTGCTTCAACTGTTGGCCGACGAGCGCTCCACCTTTGGATGCCTGCACGCCAACGAGCCGCACGCGCCCGTCAGCGAAATCGAGCACCTGCAGCGCGCCTGGGTGCTCGATCAATCGCACCACATGATCGGTCACGAGCTGCTCGGGGCTGATCGTCACATCGACACTGAATGCCCGGCCTTCTCCGCCGAACAGCTCGGCGTGACGCGTGTAATCGGCGGAGCGGATTCGTGCGATGCGCGTGGCGTCTTTGTTGAACAAGGTCGCGACGATCTGGCACGCGACCATGTTGACCTCATCGCTGTTCGTGAGCGCGATGATGATGTCGGCTTCGCGCGCGCCGCAGGCATCGAGCGTGCTGGGGTAGGCTGCGTGGCCTACGACCGTACGAATATCGAGCCGATCCTGCAGATCGCGCAGCGTCTCGTCATTCACATCGACGACCGTTACCTCGTTCGCCTCTTCGCGTGCGAGGTGGTATGCAGCCGTTCTCCCGACTTGGCCAGCACCGAGGATGATGATTCTCATGTGGGGCTTTGGGGTTTGGCCGCTGGGCGCTGGCTCGAAGAAGGGCCTGGAAGCCCATTACTGCCCCATGCCAGGGGCCCAGAGCCCAGTGCCCGGCTGCCAGCTTTCATACCGGCTCCAAGTTGGCGTACGCCACCATCAGCCATTTGGTGCCCTGGGTCTCGAAGTTGACCTGCACACGCGCATGGCTGCCCTGGCCTTCGAGGCTCAGGATCACGCCTTCGCCGAATTTTCCGTGTCGTACCCGTTGACCGAGCCGCATTCCGCCAAAGGTGCTGTCGTCCTCCATGCCATGCCGCGACGGCGTGTAGATCGGCCGTGACACTTGGATGCGTGGCCGAATCTCTTCGATCAGCTCGCTGGGAATCTCGCTGATGAAACGCGAGGGCGTGCCGTAGCTGTCTATGCCGTGCATGCGGCGCTGCTCCGCGTAGGTCAAATAGAGCTGCTTCATCGCGCGAGTGATGCCGACGTAACACAGCCGCCGCTCCTCTTCGAGCCCCTCGAGGTCGGTCGTCGAACGAGAGTGGGGGAAGAGTCCATCTTCCAATCCGCACAGGAACACCACCGGAAACTCCAGGCCTTTAGCGGCATGCAGCGTCATCATTTGCACGCTGTCTTCCCACGCGTCGGCTTGCTGCTCGCCGGATTCCAGCACGGCATGCGCGAGAAAGCCTGCCAGCGGTGGCAGGTCGCTTTCCGGCTCCACCTCGAAGCCGCGCGCGGCGCTCACGAGCTCGTTCAAGTTCTCGATACGCGCCGCGCCGCGCTCGCTGCGATCTTGTTGGTAATACGGAATCAAACCGCTCGCTTGAATGACGTGATCCACCTGCTCGTGCAGCGGCAAGTTGCGTGTCTCGCGGTCGAGCCGCTCGATGAGCTGCATGAAGGCGTGCAAGCTTTGGCCGGCACGGGTGCCCAGCTCAGCGATGCAGGCGCCTGCTGCCTCCCACAACGTGCAGGCGTTCGCGCGGGCATAGTTGCGCACGACGTCCATGCTCTTCACGCCAATGCCGCGCGGCGGCAGATTCACGACGCGCTCGAAGGATGCGTCGTCATGGCGACTGAAGACGAGCCGCAAGTACGCGAGCGCGTCCTTGACCTCCGCGCGCTCGAAGAAGCGCAGACCTCCGTACACGCGGTAGGGAATGCGGGCGGACAACAGTGCCTCTTCGAACGCACGGGATTGCGCGTTCGAGCGATAAAGAATGGCGCAATCGCTCCGTCGGCCCCCGTGTTGCGTCCACTCGCGGATGCGGTTGACCACGAAGTCGGCTTCGTCGCGCTCGTTGAACGCCACGTAGAGCTTGATGGGCTCACCGCGCTCGCCGCTGGTCCACAGATTCTTACCCAGGCGACTGCTGTTGTGGCTGATCAACGCGTTGGCGGCATCCAGGATGTTGCCGGTCGAGCGATAGTTCTGCTCGAGTCGAAACAGCTGCGCGTGCGGATAGTCGCGGCGGAATTGCTGTAGGTTCTCCACCCGTGCGCCGCGCCAGCGATAGATCGACTGATCGTCGTCGCCGACGGCGAACGGGAAACCGTCCTTGCCCACGAGCAGCTTCAACCATTCATATTGGATGGTGTTCGTATCCTGGAACTCGTCGATCAGCACGTGGCGGAAGCGAGTGCGATAGTGCGCGAGCAGTTCGGGCTGGTCGCGCCACAGCTCGAAGGCGCGCAAGAGCAGCTCGGCGAAATCGAGCGTGCCGCTGCGGTCGCAGTGTTCCTGATACGCCTCATACAGACGGATGAGCTGACGACGCGTCGGATCACCCTCGTGCTTCAAGTGGTGCGGGCGCAGCCCCTCGTCCTTGCGGGCATTGATGAACCACATGACCTCCTTCGGCACCCAGCGTGCCTCGTCGAGGTTGAGGGATTTCAAGACTCGGCGGATGGCTCGCATTTGATCTTCCGCGTCCATGACCTGGAAGGCCTGCGGCAAATTCGCTTCGCGCCAATGCAGACGCAGCAGCCGATGCGCGATGCCGTGAAAGGTGCCGATCCAAAGCGGCGCGCGCTGCAGCCCGAGCAAGGATTCGATACGCCCGCGCATCTCGCCTGCGGCCTTGTTCGTGAACGTCACGGCGAGAATGCTGTGCGGCGAGACGCGCTCGACCTGCACGAGCCAGGCGACCCGGTGTGTGAGCACACGAGTCTTGCCGCTGCCGGCACCTGCCAAGACCAGCGTGGGCGCCAAGGGCGAGGTGACAGCTGCGCGTTGAGCGTCGTTCAGGCCATTCAGAATCGGCGAAAGATCCATCAGCCAATTGTATTCGGTAGACGCCGGCTCCACGAGCCTAGGAGCCCGGGGTCCGGGGGCCGCGCGGCCTGCACTTCCGGTATTCTTGGAGCAGCGATCGCAGCAATCGAAGTGGCGAAATTCAGCGGAGGTCCGATGCAAGGCTCGCATGCTGTGCGGCGCGTCGCGTGGTCGATCTTGCTTGCAGCGGCTGCGGCATGCTCGCGAGCGCCGCAGCCAGCGGCACCCGACGCAACTGACCCGGCGCCGGCCGCCGACGCTGGCGAAGATACGCTGCCGTGGGAATCGAGCCTCGCGATGAAGCGCGGAGTCATCACGCTCGGCGAGGACCGCTCGACTTTCGTGCCGTGCCAGGCCGAGCAGGAGCTCTGGGTGCTCGATCAATCGCCCAACCAGATCACGCAAAGTCTCATCGAGGAGGAACAGACTGCGCCCGTTTCGATGTACATCGAGGCCTACGGCGAGCGCGCTCCTGCGCAGGACGTTCCGGAAGCAGCCGGATTCGATGGCGTGTTCGTGCTCGAGGAGATCCTGTATGCGAGCGTGGTGAACGACACCCGCGGCTGCGACGAGGCGGATGCCGCCTATGTGGTTCACGCGCGCGGCAACGAGCCTTTCTGGTCGATCGAGGTGCGGGACGCAGAGATGGTCTTTCACCAACCTGAAGGACCACAAGAGATCGTGTTTCACGATCCGCAAACGGTCAACGCCGAAGGTGCTGTACAGTACGACGCTCGCACTGCACAGCATCGAATCGAGCTCATGGTGTATACGCAACCGTGTCGGGATTCGATGTCCGGCGAGTACTTCGCCTTCACGGCACGGGCAGTGTTGGATGGCCGCGAGCTCAACGGATGCGCGCGGGTGGGGAGATGACGACGGCGCGCCGTGCACGTTTTCTTTCGATCGCTCGCAAGAGCAAGCCTATTCCCAGCACGAGAACCGGCGCGGTAATCGAACCGCTCCGATGAGGCAGCCATAGCTGTGCGATTTCGATCGCCAGCGCAGTGCCGACCGCAAGCGCAATGGCGAGGTTGATCGCCGCACCTGCCTCCCGCAGCAGCCACAGCAATGCGGTGAGCAGGAACAGACGCCCCAAGATGCTCCAATCGATCGCGCTCAACCCACCAGCCTCAATCCAGGCACGAAACGGCCAAAGGTCGAAGGATGTCGCGCGGCTCGTGAGCTCGAACGGCGCGAGCTCTTCGATGACGAGCACGGCAGTAAGTGCGACCAGCAGGAATGCTCGCTGCGCCTGAATCGTCATGCGGTGCATGATCACCAGCGCCGGCAGTAACAGAAGCAGCGCCAACAGCTCGTTGACCACCAAGGTTTGAGTCGCGATGAGCAATTGCCCCGTCAGCACTGCGGCGATCACGATCAGTAGCGCTTCGAGACGCCGCGTACGGCGCACGAGCGCACCGATTGCATGCCCGATGACGAGCCAGCGGACGAGATCCGCGAGAACGGATCCAGCATCCCACTGTGGCGCAAAGAGCGGCTGCAACGCCGTCTTCAGCTTGCCGAGGTCCACTTCCAGCAGGAATGGCGCGAAGCGCGCCAATAACCACACCACCAGGACGAGCGCCGCACCAGGATCGCGGTGCGGTGCCTCCTCGCGCGCAGGAATGTGCATCAACCCGGCAACGGCGCGCCAGGCAACGCCGCCGAGCGCACCGATCGACGCACCGAGCGTGTTCAAGGCGAGATCCTTGAGGCTCGGCACGCGCACCGAAACATAAACCTGCGCTATCTCGATGCACAGCGAGAACAGCGCGCCGAGCAATGGCGCAGCGAGCAGCGCGATGCGACGACGCAGCCGCGTCGTGAGCCAGAGGTACAGACAAAACCCGAGCGGCAGATAGAGCAGCACGTTCGCGATGCGATCGCTGCGATCAGCACGTGCCCAGGACAGTTGCTCGAGCGCTTTCAGGACGCCGCCTTCTATCGCGTCCGGTTTGAAGTTGAACGGATACAACGAGCCGTACGCGATGAGCACGGCGACTGCCGCGAGCAGCCACGGAATCAGAGACCGTGTGCGTGGCATCGTGGCGCGAAGGGTAGAGAACCGAAGCGTGTTGGCCGGAAACGGGACACTGAATGTATCCGTCCGTGGCTACAGACCCCAGCCCCCGGCTTCCAGGCGAATCTTGAAGTAGTGATCGATGAGCAGGCCCGCGAACAGGAACGCAAGATACTTGATCGAGAACGCGAACGTGCGCATGGGCAGGCGCGCGTCGTTCTGCCTCTTGAGCTGCACGGCGCGACGCAGGAACGCCGCACCCAGCACGACCGCAAAAGCCAAGTAAATCAGACCGCTCATACCGGTCAGATACGGTAGGAGCGTCACGATCACGAGCAAGATCGTGTAAAGCAGGATATGAAGGCGCGTGAATTCCGTGCTATACGCGACCGGCAGCATCGGAATTCCCGCTTGCGCGTATTCGTCGCGCCGTGCGATGGCCAACGCCCAGAAATGCGGCGGCGTCCACGTGAAGATGATGAGGAACAGCAGCAGCGCATGCGGATCGACGCTGCCGGTCACGGCCGTCCAGCCGAGCACGGGCGGCGCGGCGCCGGCGGCTCCGCCGATCACGATGTTCTGCGGCGTCGCGTGCTTGAGCCAGACGGTGTAGATCACGGCATAGCCGATGAGCGAGCAGAACGTCAGCACCGCGGTGAGCACGTTCACACACCCAGCCAGCAGAAGCATCGACAGTGTGCCGAGGAGCGCAGCGTAGGCGAGCGCCTGGCGCTCTGTCACGTGTCCGATCGGCAATGGGCGGTTACGCGTGCGCGCCATCTGCTCGTCGAATCTGCGATCGAGCACATGATTGATCGCGGCGGCCGACGAGGCCGCCAGCGCGATGCCCAACGTGCCGAACACGAGCGCGTCAAGCGGGGGCAAGCCCGGAGTGGCAAGGAGCATCCCGACGATCGCAGTGAACACGATGAGCGCCACGACTCGGGGTTTGCCGAGCTCGTAGAAGTCGCGCCATGTGGCGTGCTGTTGCTGTTCCGAGGTGGTGTCCACGATCGAACGAGACGACTGGCGGCCAGCGTTGATTCTACATGGACTGTGCCGCGCCCGCGGGCATCTACGCTGCTACGCTGCGCGGGCGCGCGGCTGTCTCGACAACGGCAGTTTTCAGCAACAGAACGACGCAGATCAGGAGCAGCGCGGCGACGCCGTTGTGAGCGGTCGCGAGCGATAACGGCAAGCCGCGCATCACCATGAGCGGGCCGAGCACGAGCTGCACCACCAGCGCGATTCCGAGCAACGCACCGGTCGCGCGGATGGCTGCGCTGAGGCCTCGCTTGCTAGCCAGAATGCTCAGAAAGCCGAGCAGGATCGCTGCCACGATGGCGCCGAGACGATGCGTGAAGTGAATGGCCACTCGCGCGGGGTGATCGAGAACGCCGCCCTCATAATCGATACCGAGCCCGCGCCAGAGCACGAACGCGTCCTTGTAGTTCATCTCGGGCCACCAGGCCTTCTGGCACTGAGGGAAATCCGGGCACGCCAGCGCTGCGTAATTGCTGCTCGTCCATCCGCCGAGGGCAATCTGCAGCACGAGCACGGCCAGACCGGCGATCGCAACGTTGCGTACGCGAAGGGTACGCTCGAGCTGCTCTCCGCCATGCTGCTCAGGCACGGACCTCGGCTGATACACGAGCCAAGCCAGAAGCGCGAGCGTCAGCAGTCCTCCAAGCAAGTGCAGCACAACGATGAGGGGCTTCAGCAGCAGTGTGACGGTCCACATTCCGAGCAATCCTTGCAGGATGACGATGCCGACGAGCGCGAGCGGCAGCGCAACCGGTTGCCGTGGGTCCTTGCGATTGGCGAGCGCGATGCCCGCGAGGACGACGATCAGCAGGCCCAATGCCGAGGCGAAATAGCGATGCACCATTTCCTTGTGTGCCTTGATGTAATCGAACGGTCGATCCGGAAAAGCGACCGAAATCGCATCGATGTTGCGCGCCGCCGCTTTTGCGGTGAGATGGCCGTAGCAGCCAGGCCAGTCAGGACAGCCGAGGCCGGCGGCACTCAGACGCACCCAGGCGCCGAGAACGATGACGGTGAAAGCGAGGCAGGCCGCGACGAGGGCTAGACCGCGAAAGAGCGCAGAGAGACGCATGACCCGTGTTTATGAGCGAGAGTTGACCAAGTACGAACGTCAGCCGATACGCGAATATTTCAGAAGCTTCTTCAGGTCTTCGAGCAGACCTTTCGGCTCGGCCGTGCGCGCGTAGCTCATCATGAGATTGCCGAGTGGATCGACAACGTAGATTCGACCGGCCTGCTCGAGCGGCTCGGGTGTGACTTCTGCGAAGACGTCGCGCAAGGCGCCGGCGCGCTCGTCGAGCACCGCTACGATCAAGCCGCGGTGCTCGCTTTCCAGATAGGACGAGTCGCAGCAATCGCCGGTCACCACGAAAAGCCGCTGCACGCGAGCCATGTCGTCATTGAGCGCGAGTCGGCTCTGGCGGATGAGCGTCAATGCCTCGCGGCAGCGCTCATCGCACTTGCCGTCGCCGATGTAGACGAGTGTCCACTTGCCGTGTAGCAGGTCTGCAGGCAGCTTGCCAGCGTCGGGCGTTGCGAGCTCCGTCTGCGGGAGCGACCGCGGAGGCTGGATCAGCTCGCCGTGGTTCGTACGTCCTGCCGGACGCCATCCTTCGAGACCGTAGTAAAGCCAGAACGCCACGAGCAGCGGCGCAAAGAAGACTGCGACCAGGATCCAGAACTGCGCGCGCGATCGTCCAGTGCTCGGGTGCGGCGTCGAATCGTTCAAAGCTGACATGATCCTCTCTAGTGTGTCGCGAACGACGCGCGTCAGCGGTCGTCGGCGGGCCTCGTCAGGTTTCCTGTTTTCGCAAGCTCACGATGAGATAAATCACGACCCCGACGATAGCAAAAGCAAACCATTGGACCGCATAGGCGATGTGACGCTCCGGCCCGAACTGGGTGCGGATGTCCCAAGCGCGCTCGAACCCGTCGGGCTCGGACGGATCGAGGAGCACGATACGGCGAGCCACTGCGAAGCCGAGCGCACGCTCGATCGTGGCGTGCGTCGGAAAGTTGAGCAAGCGAGGCCAGGTCTCCTCGTCGTTGCCCTGGGCGCTGTCGTCCAACATCAGGCCAGGGCGTGGCAGCTCATCCAATCGGCCGCTCAGCTCGCGTGGTTCCTCGCTGACGGCCACATTCGGCAGCGTGCGTCGATCGCCCATAGGCACCCAGCCGCGGTCGATCAGCACGATGCCGCCGGAAGCGAGCTCGAGCGGTGTCAGCACGCGATAACCGGGTCGCCCCGACGCAGATGGCATGTTGTCGAGCAAGACCTGGCGTTCGCTCAAGAATCGCCCGCGAGCTCGCACGTGTTGATAGCGACCGAGGCGATCGACGTTCTCGATGTGGAGCGTGACCGTGGTTTCCCGACCTGCATCGTACAACGCTTGCAGCGCTCGCTTCTCCTCGGCACGACTCAACTGCCAGGATCCCAAGCTCGTGAAAACCGCGACGCCGATCACGACCAGAGCGGTGCCGAGGAGCGATGGCGCGAAGCGCCGATTTGCGAAGCGCGCGCTCACGATATACTGCGTGCAACGACACCCTGTTCAGCTGCTTCCTGCTGCGGTCCAGCCGCGCCGATCAGTCGTGCCCGCTGCCGCACCCCGAGACGTTAATGAAACTACTCATCATCGTTTGCTTGATTGCCATCGTCGTTAGCCTGGGCTCAGGGCTCTTTCATCTCGTGAACGACCAAGGACAATCGAAAAGAATGGTCAAAGCGCTCACGGTGCGCATTGCGCTGTCCGTGGCGCTCTTCATTCTGCTGCTCATCGCCTGGTGGCAGGGGATGATCCAGCCTCACGGGCTCGGCCAGTAGCGGCAAAGCCCGCGGCTCGTGACTGCGGGTCGAGAAGTGAGCGCACTTACGACCCGCTCGTCACGAATCACGAACCGTCTTGATTACAGCCAGTAGACGAAGACGAACAGCGCCAGCCACACGACGTCGACGAAGTGCCAGTACCAGGCCACCGCTTCGAATGCGAAGTGGTTTGTCGGCGTGAAGTGGCCTTTCAGGCAACGGAGCCAGATCACCGTCAGCATGATGGCGCCGACGGTCACGTGGAAGCCGTGAAAGCCCGTCAGCATGAAGAAGGTCGAGCCGTAGATTCCCGAGCCGAGCGTGAGGTTGAGCTCGCGGTACGCCTCGATGTACTCATGGGCTTGCAAGTAGACGAACAGGTAGCCGAGCAGGAACGTCGCGGCAAGGAAGACGTTGAGCAACATGCGGTTGCCCGCCTTCAGCGCGTGATGCGCGATCGTGATCGTCACGCCCGACGTCAGCAGGATCGCCGTATTGATGGCCGGCAAGCCGAAGGCCGGTATGACCTCGAAATCTCCGCCGACGGCGGCAGGTCCGTTGGTCGGCCAGCTCGCCTCGAAGTCGCGCCAGAGCAGATAGTTAGTAAAGAACTTGCTACCTTCCCCGCCCAGCCACGGCACCGAATACTGCCGCGCGTAAAAGAGCGCGCCAAAGAAGGCCGAGAAGAACATGACCTCGGAGAAGATGAACCACATCATTCCCATGCGGAACGAGCGGTCCACCGCCTGATTGTAGACGCGCGCCTCGCTTTCCTTGATGACGTCGCCGAACCAGCCGGCGAACATGATCGCCAGCAGCACCAGCCCGAGCGTGAAGACGAGCGGACCGGAGCCGGCGTCATTCAAGAGCAGCGAAGCGCCCATGACCGTTGTGAAGAGTGCGATCGAGCCGACGATCGGCCACGGGCTGCTGTGCGGCACGTAGTACTTGTCGGTCGGCGCGTGAGTCGAATCTGCGTGAGCCATGAGCAATCAGGTCCAGTGGTTGTAGTGGATTATTGAATCGGTTCCGATAAGGCTGTTTCCTCAGCCGCTTCCCGGGGCATCATACATTGCGTAACCGAGCGTCAGCCGGTCGATGTTGCGCGGCAGCCTCGGATCGATGATGAAACGCACCACGAAGTCGCGACTTTCCTCTCCAGCGAATGGCTGGGGCGTGAAACAGAAGCACTCCGTCTTCTGGAAATAGCGCGTTGCCTGCTGTGGTGTGATGCTCGGCACGGCTTGCGCCACGATCGGCTGCGCGCGCAAGTTTGTCGCACGGAAGTGTGCTTCGTAGAGCTTGCCTGGGCGCACTTCGAGCGAGCTGACCTGCGGCCGGAACTCCCAAGCGCCATAGGAAGGCGCCGTGGAGACGAACTCCACGGTCACCAGACGGTTCTCGTCCGGCGCTTCCACCACCTCGCTTGCCTGCGCCAGCTTCTTGCGATCGCCGAAGCCGGTCACGTCACACAAGACATCGTACAGCGGCACGAGCGCGAAGCCGAACGCGAAGAAGCCGGCGGCGAACAGCCACAGACGGCTTACGAGACTACGGTGTCTGTTTCGTCTCTCTTCGGTCACGACTCACAATAACCCGGCCGAGTGCGATGAGCCGTCGGCGACGACCGCTTCCGGCCGCCGGCTCATCGCCTGTCGCCCGTCATGTTCTTCTCATCACAGTCAGCGCGATGAAGATGACATAGACCGCAATGGCGAGCAGCGCCAGCAAGATCGCCGTGCGACGTATTCTGCGCTTGCGCTCTGCATCTTCCATCGCTGCGCCCATCGAGCTACTTCACCTCGGGCGCAACTTCGAAGCTGTGGTACGGCGGCGGCGAGCTCAACGTCCACTCGAGCCCTTGCGGCATGCCGTCGTCCCAGACCTTGTCGGTCGCCTTCACACCGCTACGGCCGCGGATCGACTGCAGGATGACGATCAGGAACAGGATCTGCGCGAAGCCGAAGCCGAAGGCGCCGATCGAAGACACCATGTTCCAATCAGCAAACTGCGTGCTGTAGTCGGGGATGCGGCGTGGCATGCCCGCGAGCCCGAGGAAGTGCTGCGGGAAGAACAGCACGTTCACGAAGATCGCCGAAAGCCAGAAATGCGTCTTCGCGAGCTTCATGTTGTACATGCGCCCCGTCCACTTCGGCAGCCAGAAGTACACCGCCGCCATTATCGCGAACACGGCGCCAGGCACGAGCACATAGTGGAAGTGCGCGACCACGAAGTACGTGTCGTGATACTGGAAGTCCGCCGGCGCGATCGCGAGCATCAGGCCCGAGAAGCCGCCGATCGTGAACAGGAACACGAACGCGAGCGCGAACAGCATCGGCGGCTCGAACGTGAGCGAACCTTTGTACATGGTGGCTGCCCAGTTGAAGACCTTCACGCCCGTCGGCACGGCGATCAGCATCGTGGCGAGCATGAAGAACATCTGTCCGGCGAGCGGCATGCCGACCGTGAACATGTGGTGCGCCCACACGATGAACGACAGGAACGCGATCGACGCAATCGCGTAGACCATCGCGTCGTAGCCGAACAGGCGCTTACGCGAGAAGGTCGGAATGATCTCCGAGATCACGCCGAAGGCCGGCAGGATCATGATGTAGACCTCGGGATGCCCGAAGAACCAGAAGATGTGCTGGTACATCACCGGATCGCCACCACCCGCGGCCGAGAAGAACGTCGTGCCGAAGAAGTGATCGGTGAGCAGCATCGTCACCGCGCCCGCGAGCACCGGCATCACCGCGATGATGAGGTAGGCGGTGATCAACCAGCCCCAGGTGAACAGCGGCATCTTCAGCAACGTCATCCCAGGCGCACGCATGTTCATGATGGTGACGATGACGTTGATCGCACCCATGATCGACGATGCGCCCATCAGGTGAATGGCGAAGATGGACATCGGGAACGCCGGGCCCGTCTGCAGGGACAACGGCGGGTACATCGTCCAGCCGCTTGCCGGCGCACCGCCTTCGACGAACAACGTCGAGAGCAGCAGCGTGAACGCGAACGGCAGGATCCAGAAGCTGAAGTTGTTCATGCGCGGCAGCGCCATGTCTGGCGCGCCGATCTGCAGCGGGATCATCCAGTTCGCGAGACCGACGAATGCCGGCATCACCGCGCCGAAGATCATGACCAGCGCGTGCATCGTCGTCATCGAGTTGAAGAACATCGGATCGACGAGCTGCAGACCCGGTTGGAACAGCTCGGCGCGGATGATGAGTGCCATCACCCCGCCGACGAAGAACATCGCGAGGCTGAACAACAAGTACATCGTGCCGATGTCCTTGTGGTTCGTCGCGAACACCCAGCGACGCCAGCCCTTCGCAGGGCCGTGGTCGTGAGCGTCATGAACGTGTGTGTCGACGTGCGTATGAACGGTGCTCATGGACTCTTACTCCGCGCGCGCGACGGTCAAAGCCGCGTCGGTCTCTAACTGCGATGTGGCGGGTGCGGCGGCGGTCTGCGCCGCGGGCGTGCCCGTCGTCGCTTGCTGTTCCTGCAGCCATGCCTCGAAGTCTTCCTTGGACTTCACCTCGACGACGATCGGCATGAAGCCGTGGTCGTAGCCGCACAGCTCTGCGCATTGGCCGCGAAAGACGCCGGTGCGGGTGGCGCGGAACCACAGCTCGGTAATGAAGCCGGGGAACGCGTCCTTCTTCAAGCCGAACTCCGGCACCCACCAGGCGTGCACGACATCGCCCGAGGTCAGCAGCACGCGCACCTTGGTGTCGACCGGCACGACGAAGCGGTTGTCCACCTCGAGCAGATAGTTCTCGACCGTGCGCGGATCGATGCCAGAACGCAGCTGACGTGCGGCGTCACTCTTGCGATCGAGCCGAGAGAAGAAGCTGACGCCCTTATCCAGGTAGTCGTAGTGCCACTGCCACTGATAGCCGGTCACTTTCACCGTCAGCTCCGAGTCGCGCATGTCCTCGATCTTGATGAGCGTCTCGGCAGCCGGAACGGCCATGCCCACGAGGATCGCGATTGGGATCACGGTCCAGACGACCTCGACCTTGGTGCTGTGATCCCAGGTGGCGGGTACCGCACCCTTGGAACGCCGGAACTTGACGATCGAGTAGATCATCACGCTGAAGACGAGCACGGCGATGACGACGCATACCCAGAAAATCAGCATGTGCAAGCCGTGGATTTCACGACTGAGCTCGGTCACGCCGACCGGCATATTCACTTCCCATGCTGCGAACGCCGCGCCTGCGGGTAAGCCGGCTGCAATCGCGGCCGCGACGTATTTCAGGATCTTCAACATGTGCGCCATTGCTCCCGAGTCATACGATACCGCTGCGCCCGACGGCGGTAGCGGCGTTTTTGTGCAGGCAGCGTCGATCGCCACCCGCAGTTATCGCCGCGCTTGCGTCAAAGCGCGGGCGTTTCGTTCATATTCCCCACCAATTGCTTGAGTCGGACCGCCAATTCGCGGCGTTCTTCCTCCGTCAGAAACCGGCCCACCTCACAGGCGCGGCCATGCGACTCGAGCATGAGCCTGCTGGGATGAAGCGCCGCCAGCGGGGCGTGGAGTGTAACCCTGGCCCAGTGACGAGGAAATACTGCGGAACGATGTCGACCTTGTTCGCGGTACTCAATGCGAACTTGATCGCGCGTGATCGTGATCGTCTCCGACACCATCCCTGAGCGCATGGATGCCCGCAGCGCCCAGTGAACCGCAAGCACTTCCAGAATAGCGAAGACGAGCACCGGCCAGAAGCCGTGCACCGTGCAGAGCCCGGCAACGGCAAAGGTTGCTACTGCGACACTCAATAGAAAGAGACGCGCTCCGGCGGGGGTCAGCGAGCGGTGCGGTCGAAGCTCGAGCACGCGCATGCCGCGACCGTCCAACGGGGAAGCCGGATCGAAGTTGGCGGGGACGACCTCAACGGTGGGCATTGGGATGCTGAAGCGCGCTGCCGAGAACAAGCTTCGGCATGCTAGCGAAGTTCCTGCGCCTAAACCATTCGGAGCTCGCGACGTTCCGGCATGGCGGGGAACGACGGGCTGCGCACATGCGCGGCGGGCAGGAGTTGGGCGCCTGCTGGCGTCGGGGCGCGGACGTGCCTCGTGGACGGAGCAAAAAAATAAATGATTCCTTAGGAAGGTCCGTCAAATTCGGTTGACACGATCAACTTTTTCGAATCGATCGCCTTAACGCCTCGAGCGGCACGACCGTCTCGCCCCGAGCGCTCCGATGAAGGGGCGGTTCCCCTTTCCAAGCATGACCGTAGACCACCTCGACCGTGATCGGGATCACATCGTCGCGACGCGTGCTCTCGAGCGCGGCTCGTGCCTCATCGAAGCGACCTCGGCCGGTCAGTCCCGCAGCCCGACCGATCGTCGCATTGCCGGCGCCGCTTCGCCGTAGCTCGTTCAGCAAGGCCGCGACGCTTGGGTAAGTGACGACGAGGCGTTCGGTTTCCATAACCGGATCCGCGAAGCCCGTCCGCACCAGCGCATCCCCGAGATCGTGCATGTCCAGGAACCGGTGGACGTGCGTGCAGCGGTCCATGCGAGCGAATGCTTCACGCACTTCGCGCAGCGTGTCCGGCCCGAGCGTCGTGAAAGTGAGCAAACCATCGACGCGCAGCACGCGGGCGGCTTCGGCGAGAACCGCATCGACATCGTTGCACCAAGCGAGCATCAAGTTACTGAACACGAAGTCGATCGTGGCATCCCTGAACGGGAGCCGGTGGGCGTCGGCAGTCACGCGGTGAAAGCGCCTGAGCAGGGACTGCTCGCGCGCAGCGCGCTGCAGCATGCGGTGGGAAAGATCGAGCGCGATCACCTGCGCTTTGGGGTAGCGCTGCTTGAGCGCGCGCGTTGAGCTGCCGCTTGCTGCGCCGAGGTCGAGCACGCGCTCGGGTTGGAGCTTCACCACATCGAGCCGCTCGAGCAGGCGCGAGCGGATCTCACTCTGCACGACTGCCGCTTCGGCGTACGTGGCGCTCGCCCGATCGAACATCCGCCGCACCGTGCGCTGATCGAGCGTGTATTCGTCGACAGGTGGAGCGAAATGCATCGGGAGAGTCATGGAAGGAAATGCTCGCGCGCCGTTCGACCCGCGAGCCGAGGCGCTCGACGCGGCGGCCGCCTTCTATGACACGGTGGCAGCGTCTTCGCAAGGTTGCGGCGCACCCGCCGCGCGCGCGCAAGCATCCTCCGGCTCGATACCCAGCCGTGCGAAGAGCTTGCGGTCGGCGTCTTCGTCCGGATTTCCGGTCGTGAGCAGCTTTTCGCCGTAGAAGATCGAATTGGCGCCCGCCAAGAAGCAGAGCGCCTGCGTCTCATCGCTCATCTCAGTACGCCCGGCGGAGAGGCGGACGTACGAGCGCGGCATCAACAGCCTCGCCACTGCAATCACACGGACCAGCTCGAGCGGCTCGACCTTCGGGGCCCCATACAGCGGCGTGCCCGGCACCTGCACCAACAGATTGATCGGCACGCTTTGGGGATGCTCGGGCAGGGTGGCCAAGGTGTGTAGGAACTGCACGCGATCGATCTCCCCCTCGCCCAGGCCCAGGATGCCGCCACAGCAGACGTTGATGCCGGCAGCGCGCACAGCTTCGAGCGTTGCGAGCCGGTCTTGGTATGTGCGCGTGGTGATGACCTTCGCGTAATGCGACTCGGAGGTATCCAGGTTGTGATTGTAGTAGTCGAGCCCTGCCTCCTTGAGCGCGCGCGCCTGCTCGGGCGTGAGCATGCCGAGCGTTGCGCAGGTTTCCATCCCGAGCGCACGCACGGCTTTGATCATCTCGATGATCTGCGCGAGCTGCTTCGGCTTCGGGCTGCGGTAGGCCGCACCCATGCAAAAACGCGTTGCACCCTTCGCTTTCGCCGCCTTCGCTTTCTCGATGACCTCCTCGACGGACATCAACGGCTCCGCCTTCACTCCGGTTTGGAAGCGGATGCTCTGCGAGCAATAGGCGCAATCCTCGGGGCAGGCACCCGTCTTGATCGAGAGCAGCGTGCTGATCTGCACGCGATTGGGATCGAAGTAGGTGCGATGGACTCGTTGCGCGTGAAAGAGCAGGTCCGAGAACGGCAACGCGAACAGCGCGCGCACCTCGTCCACGGTCCAATCCGTGCGCACTTCTCCGAGGCGTGCGAGATCGAGTGTCGTGGTGTGGCTCATTTCTGGGCGAATTCCAACGGTTTGACCCGACCCGGTCGGACGAGGAGCAGGGCAGGATCGTGCCAGGAGGGCGTTGGCGTGGAGTATTCGCAGGGAGTTTCTGCCTGTCAACTCGAACGGCACCGGAAAGTCGACAGCTGGTGGCACAAGGTCGCGGCGGCAATATGGCCGCCTCACTGTGTGTTGTGCGAGGGAATCGGTGCAAACGGACGCGATCTGTGCGTGCCGTGCGAGCACGACCTGCCGCTCAACACTGCGAGTTGTCGGGTGTGCGCGCAGCCCCTGGCGCTCGGCCGCGCCGAGCAAGCAATCTGCGGTCGTTGTCTCGGCGCGCGTGTGCTCGTGGATGCGAGCTTCGTTCCTTACCGGTACGCCTATCCGCTCGATCGGCTCATTCAACGTTTGAAATACGGCAAGGATCTCAGCGTCACGCGCGTGCTCGGGGACTTGTTCGCGGAGCACTGGCTCGCGCGCTCCGAATCGCCCGCGCCGCAGCTCCTCGTTCCTGTGCCGCTCGGTTATCGGCGGTACTGCCAGCGCGGCTTCAATCAGGCACGGGAGCTGGCGCGTGTCATCGCGCGCCGCTGCGGGATCCCCATGCGCAGCGATCTGGTCGAGCGCAGTCGCGAGACGAAGGAACAAGCAGCGTTGTCACGCCGCGGACGCAAGCGCAACGTGCGCGGCGCGTTTCGAATGAAGCGTGCCCTGCCGGCGAGACATATCGCCATCATCGACGATGTCGTCACGACTGGCAGCACAGTCAACGAGCTCGCGCGAGTCTTGCGCCGCGCAGGCGCGACGACGATCGAAGTGTGGGCGATTGCGAGGGCGGGACGGTGACTGGGGGCTGGAGCTAACGCGCGCGAAGCGCGCACAGCACGCGTGCCATCAGCAAACAACGCACTGCCGCTCTTGCCCGCGCCCAAGGCCGCGTCCTCACCGCCACAAATACTCCAGCGCGATCCCTATGAAGATCACCATCCCGAAATAGTTATTGTTGAGGAAGGCCTGGAAGCATTTCTCGGGGATGCGCTCACGAATGAGGAACTGCTGATACAGCGCGAAGGCCGCCGCTGCTGCAAGCCCAGCGCGATACCACCCGCCGAGCTCCAGCTCGCGTCCGGCAAGCCATAGACCGAACAGCGCCATCAGCTGCATGGCACCGACGATGACCCGGTCTGCATCGCCGAACAGCAGCGCGCTCGAGCGCAGTCCCAGCTTGCGGTCGTCCTCGCGATCGGCCATCGCGTACATCGTGTCGTAGGCCATCGTCCAAAGAAGCCCACACAAGAACAGCAGCCACGCCAGACGCGGCACTTCGCCGGTTTGCGCCGCGTACGCCATTGGAACGGACCACGTGAACGCTGCGCCGAGATACAGCTGAGGAATCGGAAAGAACCGTTTCATGAACGGATAGGTGAGCAGCAGGAATGCGCCGACGAGCGCCATCAGCTGGGTCAGCTTGTTCAACGTGAGCACCAACCCGAGCGCAATGAGACCCAACGCGATCGACAACGCGACCGCCTCGATCGGATCGAGCTGGCCCGTGACGAGCGGCCTGTCGCGCGTGCGGCGCACGTGCCCGTCGAAAGCGCGATCCGCATAGTCATTGATCGCGCAGCCCGCCGCGCGCGTGAGGAAGACACCGAGCACGAACACGACGAACACGTGCTGGTCCGGCCGTCCGCCGGAGGACAGCCATAACGCCCATAACGCAGGCCAGAGCAGTAACCAGGTTCCGATCGGCCGATTGAGCCGCGTCAGCTGCGCATACGCGCGCGCCTTCGTGCGGATGTGCGGCAACGTCTCGGTGAACAGCGGCGTGGTCGAGATCCGATGCCCAAGCCAACGTAGACGATCGCGAATGGTTGCCTGCACGTTCATCGAAAAGCGGTGTAGTTACACGAGCACACTGTTGCCTACGGTCTGCCGCCTACAGCCTACAGCCTTTTCATACCTTGCCGAAGCGCTCGTCGCGGCCGATCCAGCGCCTGATCAGCGGCTGCACGTGGTCTGGATGCTCGGCAAGCATCAGCTCCGCGGCTGCTTGCACCCGGGGCAGGAGGTCCGCATCGCGCAGCAAATCCGCCACGCGCAGTTGCATGAGACCGGTTTGCTTGGTGCCGAGCAGCTCGCCCGGGCCTCTCAGCTCCAGATCGCGCCGCGCGATCTCGAAACCGTCGTTGGTCTCGCGCATGACGGCGAGCCGTGCGCGCGCAATCTCGGTGAGCGGAGCACGATATAACAATACGCAGGTGCTTTCGGCCGTGCCCCGTCCCACGCGTCCGCGCAGCTGGTGCAGCTGCGCAAGCCCCATTCGCTCGGCATTCTCGATCACCATGACGCTGGCGTTTGGCACGTCTACGCCGACCTCGATCACCGTCGTCGCAACGAGCACATCGATCTCACCCGCTTTGAAGCGCTCCATGACCGCCTCCTTCTCGCGCGGTTTCATGCGTCCGTGTATGAGCCCGACCTGCAGCTCGTGCAGCGCCTGCGAAAGCGCGGCCGCAGTGTCTTCTGCCGCTTGTGCGTTGAGCTGCTCGGATTCTTCGATGAGCGGGCACACCCAATAGGCCTGGCGGCGTTGACGACACGCTTCGCGGATGCGCATGACGACTTCGTCGCGTCGAGTCTCTGGTAGCGCGACGGTCTTCACCGGCGTGCGTCCAGGCGGCAGCTCGTCGATGATGGAGACATCCAAGTCGGCGTAGGCCGTCATGGCCAATGTGCGCGGGATCGGTGTGGCCGTCATGATGAGCTGGTGCGGGAATCGGCCCGCAGCCAAGCCTTTTTCGCGCAACAAGAGCCGCTGGTGTACGCCGAAGCGATGCTGCTCGTCGACGATGGCCAGTCCTAAGCGATGAAATTGCACGCCTTCCTGAAACAGCGCATGGGTGCCGATCGCGATCTTGGCGTGACCCGAAGCGAGCTCTTCGAGCGCGCGCGCTCGGGCAGTGCCGGTGCGCTTGCCGGTCAGGAGAACCATGGGCACATCAAGGGGGCCGAGCCATGTCGCGAAGTTGCGCGCGTGTTGCTCCGCAAGCAGCTCCGTCGGCGCCATCAGGGCGACTTGGAAGCCCGCGCTGGCAGCGCGCAGCGCTGCAATGGCGGCGACCAACGTCTTGCCGCTGCCGACGTCGCCTTGCACGAGGCGCAGCATCGGGCTCGGCTTTTGCAAATCGGCTTCGATTTCGCGCCATGCGCGCAGTTGCGCACGCGTCGGACGAAACGGCAGCGAGGCGAGGAAGCGCTCGACGACGCCATCCGTGTCCGGGCCGAATGCCCAGCCTGGATCGGCTTGGATCTCTTTGCGCAGCAAACGCAGGCTCAACTGATGGGCAAGCAATTCTTCGAAGGCGAGCCTGCGTTGCGCGGGATGGCGCACGCTTGCCAAAGCCGCGACATCTGCATCGGGCGGCGGGCGGTGCACATACTCGAGCGCCTCGCGCAAGGTCGGCAGCGCGAGCTTCTTGAGCACGCTCGCCGGAATCCAATCCGTCACGCCGTACGTGGCGAGCTCGCGCAACGCGAGGCTCGTCAGCTGTCGCAGGCGACCCTGCTGTAGACCTTCAGTGAGCGGGTACAACGGCGTGAGCGAGCTTTCGGTCACACCTGCTTCTTGCGCCGAGATGCGCCGATATTCCGGATGAACGATCTCCAAGCCGGAGGGTCCGCGCCGCACCTCGCCATAGCATCGCAGGCGCGTGCCGCGAGTGAAGCTTTGCTGTTGCGCGTTCGTGAAATGGAAGAAGCGCAGCGTGAGTGAGCCCGTGCCGTCGGAGATGCGCACGAGCAACTGGCGCCGACCGCGAAACGCGACTTCTGCCAGGAGCACCTCGCCTTCGATGACGACTCTTTCCCCTCCGCTCAGTGTGCCGATCGGCACGACCTGCGTGCGGTCCTCGTACCGCAGCGGCAGCAAAAACAGCAGATCTTGAATCGTTTCGATTCCGAGCTTTGCGAGTCTGCTGGCGAGCGCCTCACCCACGCCACGCAGCGACGTGATCGGGCGCAGCTCGGGCGCGTGCCGAGAGAGCGCGGCCTGTCGCGGCCCGTTCGCGTGAGGATTCGATGCTCGGATGGGTCTGGTCATGCGTGCCTTCCATGGCAAGTGTAGTCAGCCTCGACGCGCGGCGGGTACTGGCCGGCCGCGCGTGTAGGTCAATCAAGCTCCACGATGCAATCCATTTCCACTGCCGCTCCTCTCGGCAGTGCGGCGACTTGAACGGCGGCACGTGCCGGATAGGGCTCAGAGAAATACTCGCCCATGATCTTGTTCAGCAGCGCGAAGTGCGACAGATCGGTGAGGTACACGTTGAGCTTGGTGACGTGCGAGAAATCGCCGCCTGCGGCTGTCACGATCGCGCGCAAGTTTTCGAACACGCGGCGAATCTGCGCTTCCATCGAGTCCTGGACGAGCTCGCCTGTCGCCGGATCCAAGGGAATCTGACCTGAGACGTAGACCGTCTTGCCGCACTTGACGGCTTGCGAATAAGCGCCGATCGCTGCGGGGGCTTCGGGGGTGTGGATGATCTCTCGTGCCATCGTTGTCGTTGTGACTGACTGATTCGTGATTCGCAGCTTGTGATTCGCTATTAGAGCACGCGGCTCGCTCTGGGCTAAACGAGCGCGTGGGCTCAGGCAAAGATCAATGTGCGAGCGAAACGCGGCCAAGACGCGCGTCGCTCCCGCCCCAGTCCCTCAGGCGAGCGCCCGCGTCACGCGCAACACCTCAGGCATGCGCCGCAGGCTCTTGATGACCTGAGCGAGATGTTTGCGGTCGCGGACCTGCAATTCGAAGATCAAGGTCGGGGTGTCGCCGTCGCGATCATCGACGGAGACATGCTCGATGTTCGTCTGGGTGCTCGCGATGTTGGAGCAGACTGCCGCGAGCACACCCATGCGATTCGTGACCTCGATGCGGATCTCGACATTGAACAACCGATCGGGATTCGGCTGCCAGGTCACGGAAATCCATTTGTCCGGCTGCTTGCGATAGTTCCGCAGATTGCCGCATGCCTCGCGATGAATGACCACACCGCGGCCGGTGGAGAGGTAGGCCATGATTGGGTCGTTCGGGATCGGATAGCAGCAGCGGGCATAGGTGACGACCATGCCCTCGGTGCCCGCGATCGCCAGCGGACCCGGTTTCGCGTCGGGGTCGTGCGGCGTCGAGCCGTCCGGTGGCAGGAACTTCCTTGCAACGAGCGGCGCCAGCCGTTCGCCCAGGCCGATCTTCTCGAACAGCTCTTCGGACGACTTCAAATTCAGCTCGGTTGCAACCGCTTGCACGCGCTCGTCCGGGATCTTCTTCAGTGCCAGCCCGAGATCGGCGAGCGCTTGGTTGAGCAGGCGTTTGCCGAGCTCGACGGCTTCAGAGTGCTTCAGGCTCTTCAGATAGTGTCGGATCGCGGCACGCGCCTTGGCGGTCACCACGAAGTTCACCCACGCCGGGTTCGGGGTGGCACCCTTGGCCGTGATGATCTCCACCGTCTGTCCGTTGCGCAGCGGCGTGCGCAGCGGCACCAGCCTGCGGTCGACCTTGGCTGCGACACAGTGATTGCCGATGTCGGTGTGCACCGCATAAGCGAAATCGACCGCCGTCGCATTGCGCGGCAGCCGCCTGATCTCGCCGCGCGGCGTGAACACGTACACTTTGTCGGGGAACAGGTCGAGCTTGACGCTCTCCACGAACTCTTCCGAGCTCCCCGAGTGCGGCATCTCCATCAAGTGCTGCAGCCACTCGGCAGCGCGATCGTGATAGGCGCGTCCTTGCTCGTCGCCGGTCTTGTACTGCCAATGAGCGGCGATGCCGGATTCGGCCACACGATGCATCTCTTCGGTGCGGATCTGCACCTCGATCGGCATGCCGTTCGGCCCGAACAGCGTCGTATGCAGCGACTGGTAACCGTTGATGCGGGGGATGGCGATGTAATCCTTGAAGCGCCCCGGCATGGGGCGATAGAGGCCGTGGACGATTCCCAGGACGCGATAACACGTGTCGACCGTATCGACGATGATGCGAAAGCCGAATACATCGACGACCGACGACAGCGGCACGCGTTTGCGCCGCATCTTCTGATAAATGCTGTACAGGTGTTTCTCGCGCCCTTCCACGCGCCCGTTGATGCCCGCTTTCTCGAGCGCCTCGCGTAGGTTCTGTGCGATCTTGCCGACGAACTGCTTCTGATTGCCGCGCGCCTTCTTGAGGGCCTTTTCGATGACGCGGTAACGCGCCGGGTAGAGGGCCTTGAAGCCGAGGTCTTCGAGCTCGGTCTTGATCGAGTGAATGCCGAGACGGTTCGCGATCGGGGCGTAGATCTCGAGCGTCTCCCGCGCCACCATGCGTCGTTTCGCGGGCGGCACCGCGCCCAGCGTGCGCATGTTGTGGGTGCGGTCGGCCAGCTTGACCATGATGACGCGGATGTCGCGCACCATGGCGAGCAGCATCTTGCGGAAGCTCTCGGCCTCCGCCTCGGCACGGCTGCGGAATTGCAGGTGATCGAGCTTGGAGACGCCGTCGACGATCTCGGCGACCTCCGTTCCAAAGCGTTCCGCTATCTCGTCTTTCGCGGTCGGCGTGTCCTCGATGACGTCATGGAGGATCGCCGCGATGATCGTCGGCGCGTCCAGGCGCAGGTCGGCAAGGATCTGCGCTACCGCTACCGGATGCGCGATGTACGGCTCGCCGCTCAGGCGCTTCTGGCCTTGATGGGCCGCGGCACCGAATTCATATGCCTCCCGCACACGGTCCACCTGCGCGGGCGGCAGATAGGTTTCGAGCTTATTGAAGAGCTGGTTGACGCCGATCGCGCGCCTTCCGGTGGGAAGCCAGCCCCGAATGGAAGACGCGTAATCCATAGCGATTCATGAGTGCGGGCAGGTTGGGAAGAATCAATCACCCAACTCGAGATGTGGGGCACGCAAGTCGCCGGATACGTTTGGCATTCCCATTGGCATTCCCATTTCCGGCGTCGCTGGCGGCGGCTCGGGTGCAGGACGGTCGTTCTCTTCGAGAATCTCCGGACCGATATGGCCGGCTGCGATCTCGCGCAGTGCGACGACGGTCGGCTTGTCGTTCTCCCACTCGACGGTGGGCTCCGCCCCATTGGCGAGCTTGCGCGCGCGCTTAGCCGCCACCAGAACCAGCTGGAACAGGTTCGGGATGTTGTGCAAACAGTCTTCGACGGTGATGCGGGCCATGAAAACCTCGGCAAAAAAGCCAAATCCGTTGGGTGATGGATCAGTATAACGTGCTCGACGCCAGCGGGGACCAGCAAGGGTCTCTCTTTTACAGTACGCCTTCCTGGAATCCCTGAACATCCGCGTAGGTGCGTGAGCACCCGCGCACGCGCGCATTGACGTGCTCGCACACGGCGCACAGCTCCGCTACCATTGCGCGCCCCGACGCGCACTTTTTTCAGAGCCGCGTACGCATCTAATTAGAAGTGGAGACGGGAATGAAGTTGCGATCGACCCTGGCAGCGCTTGGTTTCGGCGTCATCGCCGCCTGCGTGACGCTCTCTGCCAACGCAGACGCGGATCCAAAACGGGGGGAGGTGCTCGCCTACACCTGCCACGGATGCCACGGAGTCCCCAGTTACAAAAACGCCTACCCCACCTATAGCGTGCCGAAGCTCGGTGGGCAGAACGCCGAGTACATCATCAGCGCGCTGAACGCGTATGCGGCAGGCGAGCGTCCGCATCAAACGATGCACGCGCAGGCTGCGACGCTCTCCGAGCAAGATCGAGCGGACATCGCTGCCTATTTCGCTAGCACGGGGGTTCAGCCGAGCAGCCAGGTCGTCGGCACGCCGCCGCCCGCGACGCAGACCTGCGTGGCCTGCCACGGCGTGGATGGCGCCAAGACGGTGATGAATGAGTATCCGATCCTCGCCGGACAGTACGCCGACTACCTCCTGCAGGCGCTCAAGGATTACAAGAGCGGCAAGCGCAAGAACCCGATCATGGCGGGCATCGTCGCCGGCGTGGAAGAGAAAGACTTCGAAGCGCTGGCGCAGTTCTTCGCCAATCAGAAGGGCCTTTGCAGCACCAAGGATATCCGCGAGCGCGGCGCGTGCCAGTAAAGGCACAGTGAGACTGCTCGGCAGTTTGACGGTCAGGACCGGATCCGACTTCCAGTTGCCGGCATTGCATCCACGGGCACGACTCGCGCATCGGGCGAGCGTGCTGCCGTGAGTCGACTGGAGCTGTACCGTGTCCGCGCAAGCATTCACTGCTTTCCGCATCCATCAGGAGGACGGCCGCATCGTCGGCCGCCTCGAAACGCTCACGCTCGACGACTTGGCCGATGGCGAAGTCGTCGTCAAAGTCCGTTACTCCACCATCAACTACAAGGACGCCCTTGCAGCGACCGGCAAGGGCAAGATCCTGCGCAAGTATCCGCTCGTCGGCGGCATCGATCTCGCCGGCGAGATCGTGTCGTCAACGGACGCGAGCCTGCCAGTCGGCACGCGCGTGGTGGTCACCGGCGGCGGGCTGTCCGAAACGCACGATGGCGGGTATGCCGAGTACGCGCGGGTCAAGAGCGAATGGGTCATCCCGATACCGGCGCCGCTCGATGAGCGCGAGGCCATGGCGATCGGGACGGCAGGCTTCACGGCTGCCTTGGCCATCGACCGGATGGAGCACAACGGTCAGGTGCCGGAGGCCGGCGAAATTGTGGTGACCGGCGCGACGGGAGGCGTCGGCAGCCTCGCGATCGACATGCTCGCAAAGCGTGGCTATCGCGCCGTGGCGGTGACCGGCAAGCCCACGGCCGTTCCCTACCTCGAGGCGCTGGGTGCAGCGCGTGTGCTGATGCGCGATCAGATCGATCTCGGCACGCGACCTTTGGAGACGGCTCAGTTCGCTGGCGCCATCGATGCCGTCGGCGGCGACCTGCTCGCCTGGTTGACGCGCACAGTCGATTTTCACGGCAACATTGCCAGCATCGGCATGGCCGCGAGCACCGAGCTGAGGACCACCGTGCTGCCGTTCATCCTGCGCGGCATCAACTTGCTCGGCATCAACTCTGTCCACGTGCCGCGCGATCTGCGCATGCGCATCTGGGCGCGGCTCGCGAGCGATCTGCGTCCGCGTTCGTTGGACAAGATCGTCACGAACACGGTTTCGCTGCGTGATCTCCCGAGCGCGTTCGAGCAATACATCCGCGGCGAAGTGATCGGCCGAACATTGGTGACGATCGCGTGAACGAGCTAGAGACACTGCGGTCGGGTGCAGCGGCGCTCGGTGTCGAGCTCGACGAGACAGCGGCACACAAGCTCCTGCGGCTGCTGGACGAGCTCGATGTATGGAATCAGCGGATGAACCTGACGGCGATCCGCGAGCGTCCGCAGCAGATCACCAAGCACTTGCTGGACAGCCTGTCCGTGCACAGCTATCTGCAGGGCACGCGCATCGTCGATGTTGGCACGGGTGCGGGCTTTCCTGGTTTGCCGCTGGCGGTCGCGCTGCCGGACAAGCACTTCATGCTCATCGACTCCACCGCGAAGAAGCTCAAGTTTGTCGAACACGCCGCCGGGCTGCTCGAGCTGCGTAATGTCCAGACCGTTCATACGCGCGCCGAAAGCTATCGGCCCAAGCACCGCTTCGACCGCGTGATCTCCCGCGCCGTCGGACCGATCGAGAATTTCATCAAGTGGTCTGGTCACTTGTGTGTCGGCGGCGGCCGCTTGCTCGCGATGAAGGGCCGCTATCCCGCGAGCGAGCTCGAGAAGCTGCCGAGCGGTTGGAAGCTCGCCGCCGTCCATCGCTTGGTCGTGCCCGGTCTGGACGAAGAGCGGCATCTTGTGGAAATCTGCCGGAGCCACGACAAACTTTAGGCCGCTGGGCGCTGGGCTCTGGCAAGGGTACAAGGAGGATCTTGTTCGACCTTCGCTTAGCCGAACGACGTGTGAGTTATGAAGTCATCTGCGCATTTCGACCAGAGCCCAGAGCCCAGAGCCCGATAGCCCGTTTCCATGCACCGCATTCTCGCGATCACGAATCAGAAAGGCGGCGTCGGCAAGACGACCACCAGCGTGAATCTCGCGGCGTCGTTCTCGGCGACGAAGCGGCGCGTGCTGCTGATCGATCTGGATCCTCAGGGCAACGCGACCATGGGGTGCGGGATCGACAAGCGGACGCTCGAGCGCTCCACGACCGACGTGCTGCTCGGCGAATGCAGCGCCGTGGAGGCGATGCTCGGCGTCGGCTACGCAGACTTTAAGCTGATGCCGGCGAACCAGGATCTGGTTGCAGCCGAAGTCGAGCTCACGGGCAAGCCGGGTTGTGAGGGGCGGCTGCGCGATGCGCTCGCGCCGATTCGCGAGCAATTCGATCTGATCCTGATCGACTGCCCGCCGGCGCTGAACATGCTCACCGTCAATGCGCTCGTCGCTGCGGAAGCTGTGATCATTCCAATGCAGTGCGAGTACTACGCGCTCGAAGGGCTCTCGGCGCTCATGGAGACGATCGAGCAGATCAAGGCCGGGCCGAACCCGCAGCTGGAGATCGGCGGCATCCTGCGCACGATGTTCGACCCGCGCAACAATCTCGCGAACGAAGTGTCGGCGCAGCTCGTGGAGCACTTCCAAGACCGGGTTTTTCGGACCATCATTCCGCGCAACGTGCGCTTGGCTGAAGCGCCGAGCCACGGTAAGCCGGCCTTGCATTACGATCGCGACTCGCGCGGTGCGCTTGCATATCTAGCGCTCGCCGGGGAAATGATTCGCAGAGACGAAAACGAGCGGGCTGCTGCCGAAGCTCGGGCTGAAGGCTCCAGGCTGTAGACTGTAGCCAGACGCCTCGACCGAGCACGCCGGACCGCCGCTTCGCATCGCTCTGCGCGGCCGCAAGGATCTGACGATGTTTGTTTCTTCTCTGCCGAGAGCCTAGCGCCTCAGCCTGACTCGGATGGCCACCAAACGACAAAGTCTCGGACGTGGATTGGGCGCGCTGCTCGGGCAGCCCGCGCCGACTGCAGACAGCAGTAACGTGGCGTCGCTGCGTGCCGACGAGGAGCTGCAGAATCTACCGATCGATCTGCTACAGCGCGGCCGGTATCAGCCGCGCGTCGACATGCGCCCGGAGACCCTGCAGGAGCTCGCCGAGTCGATCAAGGCGCAAGGCGTCGTTCAGCCGATCGTCGTCCGTCCGCTGTCGGAGAGTGCGCCCGGTCAGCCGCGGCGCTACGAGATCATTGCCGGCGAACGTCGCTGGCGAGCCGCGCAGCTCGCGGGGCTGCACGAGATTCCCGCAGTCATCCGCGACGTGCCCGACAACGCTGCCGTCGCGATGGCGCTCATCGAGAACATTCAGCGCGAGAACCTCAATCCGCTCGAGGAGGCACGCGCGCTCGAACGGCTGATCAAGGAATTCGATATGACGCATGCGGCCGCTGCTGAAGCGGTCGGCCGTTCGCGCGCGGCAGTGTCCAATCTGTTGCGTCTGCTCGATCTCACCGAAGAGGTCAAGCAACTGGTCGAGAAGCGCGAGCTCGAGATGGGGCATGCCCGCGCGCTTCTTGCACTCGAGCAGCCGCGGCAGCAGGCGGAAGTCGCAGCACTCGTCGTTAAGAAGAAGTTGTCCGTTCGCGAGACCGAAGCGCTGGTCAAGCGCTTGCTCGCACAGCCGGCAGGTGCCGCGGACGACTCGAGCCGTCGCCGCGAAGATCCGAACATCGCCAAGCTCGAGACCGAGCTCAGCGAAAAGCTCGGCGCCAAGGTTCGAGTGCAACACTCGCCATCGGGCAAAGGCAAGCTGATCATCAGCTATCACACGCTCGATGAGCTCGACGGCATCCTCGCGCACATCAAGTGACACTGTGTCGTCACGGCACGATCGTCACTGGCGTTTGGCTGGGTAGGTGCGTCGCGGGCGACTCGTGCTCGACCACAGACTGGCCCGGCTGTCAGGCCAATTTAGCTTTGGTTGAAGCAGTGCAAAACGCTGCGTATAATGCGCCGCCCTTTCCAGCCGGGTGCAAAAACGGTTGGATTTCCAGGATTTACGCAATGCCACACGTTGCCGAACGTTCGGCTAGCGAGGTGGCATTTTTCTTGTCTGGCGAGGGGGGGCGCGATTCGTCATGAGCGCGAACCCTTTTGCGGTCGCGGCGCGTCGGTCGCTGCTCTTATTCGCTTGGCAACTCGCTTGCATCCTGCTGGTGGCGCTCGTCGTCGCCGTTGTCGGGAGTGGACGTGCAGGCGGCTCGATCCTGGCGGGTGGCGGCATCGGTCTGGTATGGACCGTGTATCTCGCGCTCATTTTGCTGAAGCACAGCTTGGATTTCGGTGCCCGCGTGAGCGCGGCGAGCTTCTTCAAGGGATGGTTGTTTAAGATCGTGGTGACTGGGGCGCTGCTGATCGGCGCCTTCCGCGTCGAGCGCTTGGAGCCACTCGCAGTGCTCGGCGGTTTGTTTACCGCCATGGTCGCGTATTGGATTTGGTTCGCGTTCGGGCTCGATAGGCGCTGGCCGCGAGCTTCGGGCGAACGAGGCTGATGATCTGCGGGCACGTTTGTCGGTTGAATTGGCTGAATTCGCCGATGCGCTGACGAAGCGTTTCGGCCTGGGGTACGAAAAGCATGCGGCTCGGGCTAATGGCAAGTGAAGGAGACGGTGCACTCGGATTCTCCGAGTACATCGATCACCATCTGCAGCACCTTGCGAGCGCCAAGCAAGAGGCGCTGTTCGACGCCTCGGTCCTCCATTGGGATACATTGTTCTTCGCCCTGCTTTGCGCAGCGGTATCGCTGTGGTTATTGCGCAAAGCAGCCAAGCGCGCGACCTCCGGGGTGCCTGGCAAGTTCCAATGCGCCGTGGAAATGTTGGTCGAGATGGTGAACAACCAGGCGCGCGCGATGGTGCCCGGCAAGCTCACCTATATCGCTCCGCTCGCGCTCACCGTGTTCGTGTGGGTCGCGTTCATGAACGCGATCGACTTGATCCCGGTCGACTGGTTCCCCACCGCCGCCGCAGCGCTCGATATCCACTATCTGCGACCGCTGCCCACTGCCGACTTGAACACCACGTTCGGTCTTGCGATCGGTGTGCTGCTCCTGTCCTTCTACTACAGCATCAAGATCAAGGGGCTCGGCGGGTTTCTGCATGAGTGGACCTGCGCACCGTTCGGGATGGTGAAGCTTTCGTTCAATCCGCTGACCTGGATCGGTGCGCTTCTGCTCGGCGTCGTCAACGTGTTTTTCAACATCGTCGAGTACGGTGGGCGGACGTTCTCGCACGGCATGCGTTTGTTTGGAAACATGTATGCCGGCGAGCTGATCTTCTTCCTGATCGCAGGTCTTGGCGGCACGGTCACGGTCGCCGGTGTTGCGTTGCATCTGCTCACCGGCAGCGTTTGGGCGATCTTTCACATTCTGATCGTGCTCTTGCAGGCCTTCATCTTCATGATGCTGACGTTGGCTTACTTGGGTCAGGCGCACTCGCAGCACTGACACGGGATTCGATGGCTTTCGGTTTCAACTCGGTTCAATTCGGAGAACTCTCATGACGGATATCGCTTTTGTCGCTCTCGCCTGCGGTCTCATCATCGGCATCGGCGCGCTTGGCGCCTGCATCGGCGTGGGCATCATGGCCGGCAAGTACATCGAAGCATCGGCTCGTCAGCCCGAGCTCATGAACGCGCTGCAGACAAAGGTCTTCCTGTTGCTCGGCCTCATCGACGCGTCGTTCATCATCGGCCTCGGTATTGCACTGTGGTTCGCCACCGCGAATCCGTTCGCCAGCTGATCTGAGCGAGCCATCTACCGCGAAGACTTTGCGTTGCTCGCGGAGTCTGCCGACTAGCAGGGCTTACGTTCCATGAATCTAAACGCAACACTGTTCGTTCAGACGCTCGTCTTTCTGATCCTCGGCTGGGTCACGATGAAGTTCATCTGGCCGCCGTTGATCGCTGCGATCGAGAACCGTCAGCGCAAGATCGCCGAAGGACTGGCTGCCGCCGAGAAGGGTGAGAAGAGTCTCGCCGAGGCACGTGCGGCCGCGAATGAAATCGTGAAGGAAGCGCGGATTCAGGCAACGAAGATCATCGAGCAGGCGAATCGTCGCTCGAATGAGCTGGTCGAAGAGGCTCGCGGCGCTGCACTAGCGGAAGGTCAGCGGCTGATCAGCGAGGCGCGCCAGGAAGTGGCGCTGGAAGCAAGCCGCGCACGTCAGCAGCTGAGTAAGGAGGTCGCCGCGCTCGTGGTCGCGGGCGCAAGCAAGCTGCTTGCCCGCGAGATCGACGAGAAGGCGCACGCAGACATACTCGAGCAACTCGCGCTCGAAATCGAGCGAGGCTGAGCCAGCGTATGGCCGAGAAAGCCACTATCGCCCGCCCGTACGCGAAAGCTGCATTCGAGATCGCGCAGCAGCAAGGCGCGTTGGAGCGTTGGTCGAACGTTCTTGCCGTAGGCGCCGCAATCGTCTCCGACGAGCGCGTCGAGAAGCTGCTTTCGAGCCCGCGGGTCAGCCCCGAGGAGCTGGTCGCGCTGATCGTCGAGGCGGCGGGCGAGGCGATCGACGAGCATGCCCGTAATTTCCTGGCAACGTTGGCGGACAATCGCCGGCTCGCTTTGCTGCCCGAGATTGCGGCTCAATACGAGGCGCTGCGCGCGGAAGTCGAGAACATCGCCGATGTGCGCCTCATCTCGGCAGTGCCGCTGAACGACGCGCAGCGCGAACGCTTCATCTCGGCACTGAAGAAGCGTTTGAAGCGCGACATCCGCTTGCACTGCGAGGTTGATCCGTCGCTCATCGGCGGAGCCATCGTGCGTGCCGGCGATTTCGTCATTGACGGCTCGCTCAAGTCGCGGCTCGAGCGGCTCGCGGAAGCGATGACCAACTGAGGCTGGGGCATGGAGGCTGGAGGCTGGAGCTAGAAGCGCAGTTTCTGGCCCCAGCCTCCAGTCCCCAGCCCCCAGCCAGTCGAAACTAATTGAGGACTGTGGCAATGGCCATCAAGGCATCTGAAATCAGCGATCTGATCAAGGCGCGGATCGAGAAGTTCTCGAGCGCCGTCGAGGAGCGCAACGTTGGCACCGTCGTGACCGTCACCGACGGCATCGTGCGCATTCACGGCCTTGCCGATGCGAAGTACGGCGAGATGCTCGAGTTCCCTGGCGGCAGCTACGGTCTCGCGCTCAACCTCGAGCAGGATTCAGTCGGTGCCGTGGTCTTGGGCGAATACAAGCACATCGTCGAAGGCGACACGGTCAAGACGACGGGACGCATTCTCGAAGTGCCGGTGGGCGAAGGGCTGCTCGGCCGCGTCGTCGATGCGCTGGGCAATCCGATCGACGGCAAAGGTCCGATCCAGTACGAGCGCATGGCGCCCGTCGAGCGCGTCGCGCCCGGCGTCGTCTACCGTAAGTCCGTGAGCCAGCCCGTGCAGACCGGTTACAAGGCGATCGACTCGATGGTGCCGATCGGCCGCGGCCAACGCGAACTCATCATCGGCGACCGTCAAACCGGTAAGACGGCGCTCGCGATCGACACGATCATCAATCAGAAGTCGAGCGGCATCAAATGTATCTATGTCGCGATCGGTCAGAAGCAGAGCTCGATCGCGGCCGTCGTGCGCAAGCTCGAGGAGCACGACGCGATGAAGCACACGATCGTCGTCGCCGCATCGGCCTCGACGCCTGCCTCCATGCAATACCTCGCGCCGTACTCGGGTTGCGCGATGGGCGAGTACTTCATGGACAAGGGCGAGGACGCGCTCATCGTCTACGACGACCTCACCAAGCAGGCCTGGGCGTATCGACAGATCTCGTTGCTGCTGCGCCGTCCGCCGGGCCGCGAGGCGTATCCCGGTGACGTGTTCTATCTGCACTCGCGTCTGCTCGAGCGCTCCGCACGCGTGAACGAAGCCTACGTCGAGAAGATGACGAACGGGCGCGTGAAGGGGAAGACCGGCTCGCTCACCGGTTTGCCGATCATCGAGACGCAAGCAGGCGACGTGACGGCGTTCGTGCCGACGAACGTGATCTCGATCACCGACGGTCAGATCTTCCTCGAGAGCGACCTCTTCAACGCCGGTATCCGTCCGGCGATGAACGCAGGTATCTCGGTGTCGCGCGTCGGTGGCGCCGCGCAGACGAAGATCATCTCGAAGCTCGGTGGCGGTATCCGTCTGGCGCTCGCGCAATACCGCGAGCTCGCTGCGTTCGCCCAGTTCGCCTCCGATCTCGACGAAGCCACGCGTCGTCAGCTCGAGCGCGGTCAGCGCGTGACCGAGGTGATGAAGCAGAAGCAGTACTCGCCGATGTCGGTCGCCGAGATGGCCTTGTCGCTCTATGCCGTCAACAACGGCTACATGGACAAGGTCGATCGCACGAAGGTCAGCGCCTTCGAAGCGGGCCTGCAGGCCTTCGCGAAGACGAACTACAAGGATGCCCTCGATGCGATCAATGCGAACCCCGTTCTCAACGAGGAGAACGAGGCCGCGCTGAAGAAGATCTGCGAAGAGTTCGCAGCGACAGGAACCTACTGATGGGCTATCGGGCTGTCGGGCACTGAGCTCCTTGCCAGAGCCCAGTACCCTGAGCCCAGCAGCCCACAGCGGAGCGATACATGCCCGGCGTAAAAGAGATCCGTATCAAGATCGCGAGCTTCAAGAGCACGCAGAAGATCACGAAGGCGATGGAGATGGTCGCCGCGAGCAAGATGCGCAAAGCGCAGGACCGCATGCGCGCATCTCGCCCGTACGCGGAGAGAATTCGGCGCGTGATCGGTCACTTGCGGCTCGCGAATCCGGATTTCCGGCATCCGTATCTCATCGAGCGCGAGCCGAAGGCGGTCGGCTTCATCGTGATCAGCACCGACCGCGGCCTGGCCGGCGGCTTGAACGTCAATCTGTTCAAGGCCACGCTCAATGCGATGCGCGAGTGGCAGGATCGCGGTGCGGACGTGTCGATGTGCCTCATTGGCGCCAAGGCGGTGCACTTCTTCCGCCGCCTCGATCTAAAGATCCTCGCGACAGTCACGCACCTGGGCGATCGTCCGCACGTCGCGGACCTGATCGGCACGGTGAAGGTCATGCTCGATCTGTACAAAGAAGGCAAGATCGATCGGCTCTTCCTCGTGCACAACGTCTTCGTGAACACGATGACCCAGAGGCCCGAGGTGACGCAGCTCCTGCCGGTGGTGACCGAGGATGAGGACAAGCTGCAGAAGCTTTGGGACTACATCTACGAGCCTTCCGCCGCAGACCTGCTCGAAGGTCTCCTGATGCGTTACATCGAATCGCAGGTTTACCGAGGTGCCGTCGAGAACGTCGCATGCGAAATGGCGGCACGCATGGTCGCGATGAAGGCTGCGACCGACAATGCCGGTAAGCTGATCGAAGAGCTGCAGTTGATCTACAACAAGGCCCGTCAGGCCGCGATCACGAAGGAGATCAGCGAGATCGTCGGCGGCGCAGCTGCCATTGAATCGTGAGGGTTCGGGGCTCAAGGCTCGGGCCTGGGCCGACGTAGTGGATTGCAGAGAACAGAATTGACTTAGCGCGCTGGCGCGGTGTTTTCGGGCTTGGTCCCAAGCCCCGCGCCCACTGAGGAACGAGCAACATGTCTACCGCAGTAGCAACCGCAACCGGCAAGATCGTCCAAATCATCGGCGCGGTCATCGACGTCGAGTTTCCGCGGGACCAAGTCCCGAGGGTGTACGAGGCGCTCAAGCTCGAGAACGTCGATTTGACGCTCGAGGTTCAGCAGCAGCTCGGCGACGGTATCGTGCGCACGATTGCGATGGGCGTCTCGGAAGGTCTGCAACGCGGGATGAAAGTCCGTGCGACCGGTGCGCCCATTTCCGTGCCCGTCGGTGCCGCCACGCTCGGCCGCATCATGGACGTGCTCGGTAATCCGCAGGACGAGAAAGGCCCGGTCAAGGCAAAGGAGTTCTGGCCGATTCACCGTCCCGCTCCGTCTTACGAGGAGCAGGCTGGCGGTCAGGAGCTGCTCGTCACCGGTATCAAGGTCATCGACCTGCTCATTCCGTTCGCCAAGGGCGGCAAGATTGGTCTGTTCGGCGGCGCGGGCGTGGGCAAGACCGTCAACATGCTCGAGCTCATCAACAACATCGCCAAGCAGCATTCGGGTCTGTCGGTGTTCGCGGGCGTGGGTGAGCGTACGCGCGAAGGCAACGACTTCTATCACGAGATGATCGAAGCCGGCGTCATCGACCTTGAGAACCTCGAAAACTCGAAGGTGGCGATGGTGTACGGCCAGATGAACGAGCCGCCGGGCAACCGCCTGCGTGTGGCGCTCACCGGTCTGACGATGGCGGAGTACTTCCGCGACGAGAAGACCGAGAGCGGTAAGGGCCGCGACGTGCTGCTCTTCATTGACAACATCTACCGCTACACGCTTGCCGGCACGGAGGTGTCCGCGCTGCTCGGCCGTATGCCGTCCGCGGTGGGTTACCAGCCGACCCTCGCGGAAGAGATGGGCGTGCTGCAGGAGCGCATCACGTCGACGAAGACGGGATCGATTACCTCGATTCAAGCCGTCTACGTGCCTGCGGACGACTTGACTGACCCGTCGCCGGCCACGACGTTCGCGCACCTCGACGCCACCGTCGTGCTCTCGCGTCAGATTGCTGCGCTGGGTATCTATCCGGCGGTGGATCCGCTCGAGTCGACGAGCCGTCAGCTCGATCCGCTCGTCGTCGGTGAAGAGCACTACAACGTCGCGCGCGGCGTGCAGGCCGTGCTGCAGCGTTACAAGGAGCTGCAGGACATCATCGCGATCCTCGGCATGGACGAGCTGTCGGAAGAAGACAAGCTCATCGTGGCACGTGCGCGCAAGATCCAGCGCTTCTTGTCGCAGCCGTTCAACGTTGCGAAGGTCTTCACCGGTCAGGACGGCAAGATCGTGCCGCTCAAGGAGACGATCCGCGGCTTCAAAGGCATTCTCGATGGCGAGTACGACCACTTGCCGGAACAGGCCTTCTACATGGTCGGCGGCATCGACGAAGCGGTGGAGAAGGCGAAGACCCTGCAGTAAGAGGAAACTTAACCGCTCGACGGTCGATTATCGGCTCCCGGCGCAGTGCGCAGTGAGCTGCCGGTCGACCGTCATCTGACAACAGAGCTCCTATGGCCAGCACCATCCACGTCGACATCGTCAGCGCCGAAGGCGAGATCTTCTCCGGCGAGGCCTCGATGGTCTTCGCCCCTGCGGTGATGGGCGAGATCGGCATCGCCCCTCGGCACGCACCGCTGCTGACCACGCTCAAGCCCGGCGAGGTGCGCGTGCAGACGCCGGCCGGTGAAGAGCACTTCTTTTTCGTCTCCGGCGGTGCGCTCGAGATCCAGCCGCACGTCGTCACCGTGCTCGCGGACACCGCGCTGCGTGCACACGATCTCGACGAGGCGGCTGCCCTGCAAGCAAAGCAGCGCGCCGAGGAAGCCCTCCGTGCACGCGTGGACAAGATCGAGCTCGCCGAGGCACAGGCAGAGCTCGCCCGCGCCGTGGCACAGCTGCGCGCCATCGAGAAGCTGCGCAAGCTCCGACGGTCGTGATCGCTGGATTCGCAGCCGGACTTTGGAGAAAAAATGCGCCCCTCGTGGCGCATTTTTTCGTTGAGGAGCTCGCTTGTCTTGTAACGAGCAACGCTACATTGTTGCGGCCAATCAAGCAGTAGACACTTAGCTATGCCTCTTTCGATCGTCATTCTCGCGGCGGGGCAAGGCAAACGGATGAACTCCGATCTGCCGAAAGTCCTGCAGCCCCTGGCGGGCCGACCACTGCTCGCTCATGTGTTACAAACGGCCAAGTCACTCGACGCAGCAGCGATCCACGTGGTCTACGGTCACGGTGGTGATCGCGTCCGTGCTGCACTTGCCGATGAGTCCGTGAACTGGGTGCTGCAGGCCGAGCAGCTCGGCACTGGTCATGCCGTGGCCCAAGCCATGCCCGCGATTCCCGACGGTCACGATGTGCTCATCCTGTATGGCGATGTGCCGCTCGTGCGCGCTGAGACTCTGCAACGTGTGGCTGCTCACAGCAGCGACAGCAGCATCGGTTTGCTCACTGCCGTGCTACGGGATCCGACGGGCTACGGCAGAATCGTGCGCGACGGAGCAGGCAACGTCGTGCGCATCGTCGAGCACAAGGACGCCAACACGAAGGAGCGCGCGATCAACGAGGTCAACACCGGTTTGATGGCCATGCCCGCAGCGGCGTTGCGTCACTGGCTGGCCGCGCTGCGCAATGACAATGCGCAAGGCGAGTACTACCTCACCGATGTGATCCTCATGGCGGTCCGCGAAGGCCGCAAGATCCATGCGGTGGTCGCAACCAGCGAAGACGAGGTGCTCGGCGTGAACGACAAGGTGCAGCTGGCGCAGCTCGAAAGCGCGTACCGAGCCCAGAAAGCCACCGAGCTCATGCTCAACGGCGTGACCATCGTGGATCCTGCGCGCATCGACATACGCGGGGAAGTGACTGCGGGTCGCGATGTCTTCATCGACATCAATGTCGTGCTCATTGGTAAGGTGCAGCTCGGCGACCGAGTGCGCATCGGACCGAACTGCGTGCTCAAGGACTGCCGTATCGATGCAGATACCGAGCTTCATCCGAATTGCGTCATCGACCGCGCCACGATCGGCCCGCGTAACTCCATCGGTCCATTCGCGCGCGTGCGGCCGGACAGCGTGCTGCACGAGGACGTTCACATCGGCAACTTCGTCGAGGTCAAGAAGAGCGAAATCGGAGCCGGCAGCAAGGCCAATCACCTCACATACCTCGGCGATACCGTCGTGGGGCGCAAGGTCAACGTTGGCGCGGGCACCGTCACCTGCAACTACGATGGTGTGAACAAGTTTCGGACCGAGATCGAAGACGGCGCCTTCATCGGTTCCGGAACCATGCTCGTCGCCCCTGTGAAGATCGGCACCGGCGCCACGATCGGGGCCGGCTCAACGATCACGAAGGATGCGCCGCCCGAAAAACTCACATTGGCGCGCGCACGCCAAACCACGGTCGAGGGGTGGCGTCGGCCCGCGAAGAAGACCGAGGAGTGAGGATGTAGGTGTAGCTGGTCGGCTACAAACGCGGCAAGTGTGCGCTCGTGTCATGCGCGCCGCCTGGGGAAATGCTTAAAATGCATTGAATCACGTCTTCCTACAGTCTACAGCCCAGAGCCTACAGTAGCCTCGGACACCTTTATGTGCGGTATCGTCGGCGCCATTGCTGATCGCAACATCGTTCCCATCCTGGTCGAAGGCCTGCGCCGACTCGAATACCGCGGGTATGACTCGGCGGGCATTGCAGCGCTCAACGCGAACGGGCAGCTGCGACGCATCCGCGCCGTCGGCAAAGTCAAGGTATTGCAGGATGCGCTGCTCGAGTCGCCCATCGAAGGCGCAGTCGGCATCGCTCATACACGCTGGGCGACCCACGGCGTGCCCTCCGAGCGCAACGCTCACCCGCACGTCTCGCGCGACGGCATCGCGATCGTTCACAACGGCATCATCGAGAACCATGAAGAGCTGCGCGAAGAGCTCTTGAAGCTCGATTACACCTTCACCTCGGAAACCGACACCGAGGTGATCGCGCACCGCATTCACTATCACAAGCGCAAGCTCGGTGACCTGTTCCGCGCCGTCCGCGCGACCGTGGCCGAGCTCGAAGGTGCCTATGCCCTCGCCGTCATCTCGGAAGATTCCCCGGACACGATCGTGGTCGCCCGTGCCGGTTGTCCGGTCGTCGTGGGACTCGGAGAGCAGGAGAACTTCGTGGCATCCGACGTCTCCGCGCTCCTGCCGGTGACGCGGCGTTTCATGTTCTTGGAAGAAGGCGACGTGGCGGAGATCCGGCGCACCGCCATCCGCGTGCTCGACAGCGAGGGTAACACCGCACGCAGACCTGTCCGTGAGAGTGAGCTTTCCGCCGATGCAGCTGAGAAGGGCGACTTCGAGCACTACATGCTCAAGGAAATCTACGAGCAGCCGCGCGCCATCGCCCAAACGCTCGAGGAGCGCGTTGCCGGCGGCAAGCTGCTCGAAGCGGCATTCGGCCCATCCGCAACCGAAGTCTTCCGTCGCACTGAGGCTGTGCAGATCGTTGCGTGTGGCACCAGCTATCACGCCGGCGCCGTCGCGAAGTACTGCATCGAGCAGATCGCACGCATCCCGTGCTGGGTTGAGATCGCAAGCGAGTACCGCTACCGCAACCCGGTCGTGCCGAAGAACACACTGTTCGTATCGATCTCTCAGTCGGGTGAGACAGCAGATACGCTGGCTGCCTTGCGGATGGCAAAGAAGGCAGGTTATCTATCGACGCTTGCCATCTGCAACGTTCCCGAGAGCTCGCTCGTACGCGAGTCCGATCTCGTCCTGCTCACGCGCGCGGGTCCAGAGATCGGCGTCGCCTCCACCAAGGCATTCACGACCCAGCTCGTTGCGCTCGGCATGCTCGTCGTTGCACTCGCCAAGTGCCACGGCATCGACGCCGAGCGTGAACGCGGCCTCGTGCATCGACTCCTCGAAATTCCCTCCCTCATCGAAAAGACGCTGCACCTCGACGAGACGATCAAGGAGCTCGCCAAGCGCTTCGCCGACAAGCATCACGCCCTCTTCCTGGGACGCGGCCAGATGTATCCGATCGCGCTGGAAGGCGCGCTCAAGCTCAAAGAGATCTCATACATCCACGCCGAAGGTTATCCCGCAGGCGAGCTGAAGCACGGACCGCTTGCCCTCGTCGACGCAGACATGCCCGTCATTGCCGTCGCGCCGAACAACGACCTGCTCGAGAAGCTCAAGTCGAACCTACAGGAAGTCCGCGCCCGCGGCGGCGAGCTCTTCGTGTTCGCCGATCCCGATTCCGGCATCCAGGCTTCCGACGGCATCACCGTCATCACGATGCCGAAGCACGTCACCCACTTCCAAGCACCTGCCGTCTACACAATCCCGCTGCAACTCCTTGCCTATCACTGCGCGCTGCTCAAAGGCACCGATGTCGATCAACCACGGAACTTGGCGAAGAGTGTGACGGTGGAGTAACAGTAGGGTGGAAAAAGAGATTTCTGTGCGTCGAAAACAAAGTCGTTCCCTGAGGAACAAAGTCGTTTCCCCGAAAACATAGTCGCTTCCTGAAGAACAAAGTCGTTACGCGGGTGCGTGTGTTACGCCGGCTCACGAAGCAGCGATGCTGGCGTTCCAATCGTTCTGGTTGACACCACACTGGGTACGCTCCGCTTGAGGCAATTCGCCGGGCGAACTCCCTAGTGACAGCTCGCCATGCCTCCCGACTCCGCCCCTTGGGACGTTCACGAACGTTTCGACTACGGCAGTGAGCGTTTACAGCTAATCGCTTGAATACGATCGTTTCCACTTCCAGCGTGTAAACGACCGTTTACAGCCAGGTCATCATGGAAGTCTGCACGCCAAGAGCCCTCGGTGCACTCATCCGCGCGTGTCGGCGGGAGCTGAACTTCGGCCAGGATGGTCTGCTCCCCCAGATTAGTCCCGGAATGAAGTAGAGTCTGCTCATCGGGGAGCAGACGAATGAAGAGGCGACGATTCACAGAAGAACAAAT